>Ga0315900_10000094_pt1 | contig 147778 bp, 202 predicted proteins | sample LakEriMetagenome_FD_203521 | JGI IMG/M metagenome (GOLD analysis project Ga0315900, IMG submission 203521) | Freshwater fungal communities from buoy surface, Lake Erie, Ohio, United States - Buoy 12 MA114 | ecosystem: Environmental > Aquatic > Freshwater > Lake > Lake biofilm | place: USA... | reverse complement strand
GCGCTACCTAAGCAATACAGCCAAGCAACACTTCTCACAGCATATTTCGGCAAGCAAGTACTTGAACTACAATACATTAACAAACTTTACGCAAATATCAACTACTCCGACAACATCACTCCTGCTGGCGCAGTCGGTGCGGCAGAAAAAATAAATTGGGTAGCTCCTGCATCTGAAATTTTATATCTGGCGTTCGCATCTTCGGTCACGACGTATACAGGAAGCGGCATATCAAGCGTAAGTGCCACTGTAGGAACTCCGAGTATCAGCAAGTCGCGCCTCTTACTTGGCTCCACTGGGCGGCTCGAAGCAACTAAGACCAGCGCACTAGATTTTGACGAAACTGATTTCACCATCTCCTTCTTTTCTGCCAAGACGAGCGTAGGCGAGTACGGTTGTATTCTAGGCAGCCACAAAGCGAGTAGCATAGGCTTTTATGTGGGTGTAGCGGCTGATAGCACCTTGTTTGCTGTCTTTGGTAGTAACGTACTTTCTTGTGCCTTACCAGACGATATCAAGGAGCATAGCGTCATCATTAATCGAATTGGGCGAGTCTACAAAATATTTATAGATGGTATACTGAGCGCTCACCTCAAAGCAGCTAACAATTTCAACAACAACTCAACCGAGCCATTATGTATCGGCACTTTGAAGACTGCTACTGGAACACCCTCATGGACTTCACAAAGTTGGCAAGGATATCTGCGCCAGCTCACTATCAATACAGCAGCTAGCATTCCTTTTTCTGCCAATGATGTTCCACCAAAAGATACGTTAACTTCAACAACAGTCTTGCTGCTCAAATATAACGTCAATCACCTCGATTTTGCCCAGTACAGCCTCACAAGAAGTTTTACGTCGAATGTTACGGTTCAACCACTCATTTCGTCAGGGAGGCTCAATAAGTACTCGCATATCGGCTATACAAACAGTAACTTGGAGATAACTGGCAATGTGACGCTTGAAGCCAAGATATTCAATCCTATTGGCAACACTCGCGGAGCTATTATCGATGTTGAAGGTGGTTTTACGTGGGGCATCTATGACCTCAAGCTCAGAATCGTCTTTGGCAGCTTCACTTTGGATGGTGTGACTGATATTCCAGATAGTACAGTAGTTGATGTGTCTTTTGTAAAATCTGGTACAACTTGTTCGCTATTCTTGAATGGAGTTCTTGAATCTACCAATACAACAAGCGAAGTGATGAATGCAAGCTCGTCAAGCTCGGAGTTCAGCATCAAACGTACTTTCACTCAAGATAGTGCGATAGCAAGTCTCAATACTTCATTGTTCCGCAGTAGGAGTTGGATTGAGATTGCACAGTTACGAGTCACCAAATCTGCGCGATACACTGGTGACTATATTCCTGATGTTTTTTATGGTTCGTAAGAATCGTCTACTAGTGAGTCTAGACATATTTCGTTATTTTTAAGCCACGCTTCAGTTTCAAGCACTTTAGTATAAAGACCTCGCATTTCGGGGGATTCTCTGTACCACGCATAGTAGTTGTCTTCTGCATTCCTTTTCCACGACATTTCATGGTCAGACTTCGCTGTTAGTTCTGCATAAATTGATTGGCTAGGTGTGGGTGGTTTTTCTCCAGAATCTTTTGCCACTTTCGCTAGTTTTCTGAAATTTCTAATTTCTTCAGATTCTTGTAGTGGGGCAAATTTATAAATCCCCATCTTAGATGCCAATTCAGGACTAATTAATCTAGGGGAGAGTCCTGATACAGCGTCATAGTCCCACCTTTCCGTGTTGATGTATACCCAACCTTCAGCCTCCATCTTAGTGACATATAAGGATGTGACTAGTTGTTTCTGTAGCCTTGCGTTCTCTACAGCTTCATCTAGCAAAGCTATTTGAGATTGATACCAGTCTAAGTCAATTTTTTCCATGATGTTAAAATAAATAAATGGCTCATCCAATTACATTCAGTACGCTTACTGAAGTCCTCAATCTAGATGTCAGCTCAATTCCCCAAGGATTTGCGGTTGTCTGCATTGAATTGAAGTCTTGGCTAATATACGATGCCACAGCTTCAGATGCAACTGTCGCAGGGCAGATATTCGCGCCTACGGCTGGTGCTGGGCGATGGTTTAGGTCGAACAATACTGCAAACAAACTAGACACGATTACGAGCGTCACAACCACTACGTCCACGACTGTAGCTGATTTTACGAGTGTCGAGCAGGTTCGAGTGGTCTTTACACAAAACAGCACCATTAATCTACAGACGGTGCTGAGAAATGGTGCTGGTAGCTTGTTGTTAGATAGGAATAGTGGGGCTTGGACTATTACGGGATTTGACTCGCGCTTTAGATTTGGGAGTCTTTCTAGTCCTGCTTTTACTAGTAATTTCTTGATTGTAAATTTTATATGTATAAATAGTTTGATATATGTTACAGAATATAATTCCTATTAACGCCTAATTTATTTTCCATTTAATACTTAATTTATTTTCCATATCAAGTCTCCATGCCAAAGCATCTGCCCTACTAAAGAATGTGGGTGAGTTGTAATGCTTTTTATTAACGACAATTCTCGCTCTAAACTTTCCATTCCCGATATCATATACACCTTTACCAGAATTATCTCTTGCATTTAGTTTTTTATTTCTTATTAGTGTTTCTAGTTCTTTAATACTTCCCTCCCCAAACTTGTACACTTTTTCTGCCTCTAACTGTATAGCCAAAGCTTCTTCTCTTGTGGAATATGTTCCACAGCAAATTGTATTTTTATTAAGGTATATTCTTACTTGCCATCTACCATCATCAAGTAATTTAATTCCTTTATTTGTCTGGATATTTTTATTTTTTTCTTTTATCTCCGATAAATATTTATAACTATCTCCCTCGGAAAATGTGCTAAATTTAGAAATTAAATTCTCTTTTTCTTTCAGTGCTTCTTCTTTTGTACAAAATGAGCCTACTCTTGCGGTTATACCTTTAAACTTAAGTCTTAACCTCCATTTATCATTTCTTTTATCTATGTGGCAGTTTATGTAGTATGACTCTCTTTCTGAAGGTCTAAAAACACTTTTGCAAATATTGTAGCAAAAATCCCAATTCTCAATACTGTCCAGATAAGTTTGTTCCAAATCTAGTAGCTTTTCTCTAGTAGATTCTTCAACAACAGTAAAATCAAAAACCTTTTCTCCGTATTTATTCCAAGCTTTTTGTAAATATTTGTTATCATGTATACCCTTTCTTAAATGTAATTTATGAGAGTTCCACCTAGTCCTTATACAAACTGAGCTGCCAACATAATACTTATTATTAGCAGTATTAGTAATAAAATAAATTCCTGATGTGTTCTTTTCCATAATCACTATTATAATTTTTTTTTTTTTTCTTCGCTTTTTCAAGTAACTTTGCAATTATTGAGTTTACCTGTATCAACAATCTCATCTATGTGAAATCAGTTACGAGCTACTAGTTACTTTTTGCTGTCATATTCTGGGTTCATGACCTTGACCGACAAATCGTTTGAGTAAAGTGTACGAACTACAATACCTTCAATGACTCGACCAGCCTCTTTCTCTCTTTTAAAAACATCAGAAGCAAATGAAATAAGTTCATCGTAATTTCTAGGATGTAATTGAAAGAAAAGTCTTGCTGGAGTGTATTGGAGTTTTAGCTCATGACAAATAATTTCGAGATTGTGAGGTTGTCCATAATGGATTCGAGTTGCAAAACCGCTCGCCAAATCATCAACACCGAAAAGAATTAGTCCTTGCTTCAACTGAGCATGAGGATTCAGCTTGTTACCACTTCCTTTCAAACCCTGACCATAGATTTCACCACGAAAAGCGAGTTCGACGTTGTGCTTTTTGCAGTATTCCATACCACGTTCGTACAGACCAGAAGACTTAGCCAACTTGACCCAACTATCAGCAGTGTCGTCAGTGATTTTCTTTTCCAGTGAACGAGAACAGATACCAGTGTACCAGTTACCTTCGACATCCTTCTTGAAATACTCGGTAAAAGAGCTTCCATCAACTTTGATAGTGTATGCAACTTCTGCCCCACTCGCAAGAACCCGATTAATGTGAGATTTGAGGTTAGCGCAGTTTTCTTCATCTGTGGAGTACAGAAAAGAAGGTAGTGTGCCTCTAGTTAGTCCTGTAGCGCCTTTCTCTGGCTCTTCATACTTAGTAATGCCCAATGCTGCTGCAAGGTCTTCAGCCGCCAACAATTCGCTTGGAAGCTCATTTGTGTTGAGTAAGATACCGACAGAGTAAATTGGGTCAGAACTGTTCTCGAAACTGAAATTGAACTTGAGCGCTCGAATGCGATTGTTTTTGCCAAGTCGAGATTTGTTAGGGTCGCCGTTAGGGGCTGTGAAACTTGCAAACAGAGGTGAGTCGGGCAAACAGTAGTCGGGCTGAATGTAGACTGCCTTGGAACCTACTTGGTAGATGCCCTTTTGCGAGACGACATTATAGCCGCACTCGTCTCCATTACTGAAGTTGAGGTTGACAACTTGAATGGACGACGCTTCTTCGCCATTTTTGTAGATAGGGATGATGCGGGAGATTGTTACGATTTCGACAGGGGCAATGGTGTTGGTCATAGTTCTTTCACTAGGTTGATTGTGTCGGGAATTTTGGATTGTTTTTCGTTACGGAGCCATTGATTGATTGCAGTTTCGGCAGCTTCAACGCTTTCGTAATGAGTTATTACTGTAGAACCATCGTAAGCAATAATATCCCTTTCTGTCCTGTACCAAAAGAAACAGAATCGTTCTTTAATGAAGTAATAATCTTCAGAGACATTGTGGAAAATCTTGAATCGTGGTGGTAATTTAATCATCCATGTATTCCTCAAGTTGTTGATGTGCTTGCTGCAATGCCTCTCGACGGTCACTCCGCTTAGCTGCTCGTTTGTAGGGTAGGTCATTATATCTACTATCTACTCCCTGTTTGTCGCCCCAGTTAGAGCCTCCATAATTTCTGCTGACCCTGCGCCGTACTTTATTCCATCTAGCTGCGCGTGGGTGCGTGAAGGGACTGCCAAGAGACTTGATGAGTCGATGCAGAAAACGAAGAAAGAATAAATCTCTGTGTTTGCGAGTCCGTGACATTTTGTTGCTCCTGAATAACTAATGAAAGTATGGCAGAAAGGAAGTATTAAAGCGTCTACTCGTAGAGGTAGATTTGGTGGTCGGGCATACAATCAGCAAACTGTTCAATCAAAGGTCGCACATCTTCCCAATCAAGACCACCCAGACCGCAGCCAAGCTTAGGTATGTGAATGTTGTGAGTTTGTCTTCTCCACTCTAGGTAATCTAAATTAGGACTTGCAGCTAGTTCTAATAATCCTGACTTAATCCAGTGTAAATGAGAAGGGTCTTTCCAGTGCTTTTTAGTTGGGAAAAGTACGATACTTAAACAAGAGTCATCAAAAGATATAAATTCAGGAAAACCTACTCGAAGATAATGTTTTTCGCAGAGATTCTTATATTGCCAAACTAAATTTGGGTACTTGTTTTTGAAGTCGAGCGCTAAGCCCTTACCCATGACTCCGACCGTGTTCACAGGAATGAAGATGGAGTTCTCAGGCTTAGTCAGGTCAACATCGAGAATGTCAGAGCCTTTTGGCATTGATTTAAGCATCTTTAATCTCCAATAATGAATCTATATTGCTTTCAACAAGGAATTGTATAGCTTCCTTCATGTCGTAAGAAGCATTATCAGCTAGTTTAAAGTAGAATCTAGCATTGTCGTATTTGATTTTAATCTGGCTGTACTGAAACCCTTCAAGTTTAGTTAGATGGCTTTCAAACAAATCATCGAGAAATTCTGCGACAGAAGCCTCGTTTATATCTAATCCATAATGCCCTTGCTCTAAATATTGTGCATATTTTGTGTTGAAGTCTTTGTCAAGCATCTTGGCGACTCCCGAAAACTCTTTCTATACGTTCATCCATTTCAGCTACAACTTTCTTCAAATTATCTGTGTTGATTTGAGGGTTAGTGATTTTTCTGGTAGTTTCAGCAAAATTCCCTTGTTTCGGAGGTGAGTCAGGACTGACATCATCGGCAACTTCTTTTTCTACATCTGAGGCGTAGCCGAACATAGACTCACCAAGAGATTCTCTCATTTTATTGAGGTGTTTCGATGCTGCATTTTCTATTTTCTCAACTGCAATCGCAATTTTTTCTAGGGCGGTTTTTTCTGAAGCTTGGTACTCAAAGTCATTGGGGTGAAACTCTTCGTAACGAATTTCGGGGTACTGTGTCACTGCTTTACCATTAAAGAACAATGTGCGATATTGACCGCCATATTCACCATCACTGACAGATAAACAGAAACAAGTGTCAGGAAAAGCAGTGAATGCTGGAGCAAGGTCTTCAACCACGTTTCGCCAAGTGTAAGGCTCTTCAGTAGTTAAAAAGTTTGTCCCTAACTCTAAATCTTCAATATCTTCAAGAGTGAAGTCGTCTGCGGAAATTTCCTTTTCAATCTTTTTCGTAACAGCAAGTGCAATCTCTTGTAAGGGCTTCTCAGAGTAGTCTTCGAGAATTGAAATGCTGTAGCGGCGAGGGTCTGACATATTATTGAAGCTCAATTAAAGTGCGAACAAATAAAAGTGTAATCTGAAGTGCCAACGTTGTCAACACTATAACGAAAAGATACTCCAACATTAGTTTGTAGAGTTGGTCGAAATCAAACATGGCTATACCTCTAGATATGAAAAAGGGGCAACGCATCGCCCCTCATTAAGTTCATTGCTTCAGCCTTTCAATAAAGATAGGGAGAATCAGTTCGCGCAATTCTTTACGACTTCGATTCAAGCCGACCAACAAATACCGCTTCATTCTTGCTTCGTGACTCCACTGGAACTCGGATATCAAGTACACCACCCTCGTAGCTCAACACAGGTGCTGAAGTGGCAATTAGATAGCTGGGAATCTTGCTAGAGAATTTCCCTTTACCTGCACGTTCAGTCCAAGTAAATTCAAGCTTGTTGTCTTTGGTGAGTGTAGCAGTCGCTGAAGTTTTATCGAGGTCGAAGATGCCTAGAGAGACATAGAATTGATTGTCATACTGGTTTTCAATGTAATCCCCTGCTTTTCTAGCAGTCAGTAAGACATCGTTGTGGAAGATAGTTACAGGCTCAAGAAACTTCTCTACTTCAGCATTACGAGCAGCGATTTTAGCGGAAAGCTTTTCAACAAACTCTTTACCAGCAGTTTTATCTGTCTGGTATCGTTTACCCACGCATTTGTAGTTCTCGTTAGGATTGGGGCTAGGTAAATCTAGCTCCTGAAAAGCTTTGTTGATTTTGACGGCTGCATTAACAAACTCAGGGTTAACAGCAACACCAATTAGGTCAGAAAGATAAAAACTGTTGGGCATAATTATTAGTTATTCAGGAAATGCTGCGAAATCGTCATGTACAAGATTGATATTTTCAGTATCGCTTACAGTTGGTTCTGGTGCAATACTTCTTGGGGTAGGTTTTACCGTCTTTGTGGTAGCGGCTTTCCGAATACGCTTCTCTGTGACGACAGGAGGAGGTGTTTGTTGCTCTTGCACAGGCTCTGGCGCAGCTTCCAGTGCGCGGAATGCAGAAAGAGAGTTCTGTACCACGTTCAGACGATTTCGTAAGTGCCCTTCACGACTCTTGGCTTCGGCTATATCGAGTAGTTCATTTATCAGGTGGGACTCTTCAGCTTCGAGCACAATTATTAAGGTATTGGCTTGTGGCAATACTTCTAGGTCTTGCTGCGTTTGTGGACGAGTGTAGCGCTTAGTGCTTGTTAGTAGTGACATTTGTTGTTTTTGGTTTACGTGTTGTGCTGGTACGGCGATTCAAGTCCTCGTAAGGATTCTTGATTTTTTCGTTCTCTTGTTCGGCTAGCGCTTCGTTGAGCCAATCATACTGAGAGGCATCCATATCTTCATCATCATTGTAATGCGAATAGTCGAGGAAGTTATATCCTTTGCCACTTTTCAGGTCGAAGCTGACCCAAAATTCGTCTAACGACTCAGCAGAAAAGAATGTTTGGGGCGACAGTAGGATAGCGCTGTGATGGTCAAGTCCGAACTCTTGACGAAACTTTGCCCCCTTTTTAGATTGGATAAACTCTTTGACGGCTTGGTAATCGAGCCATCCAAAAGTGAAGTATACAGCTACTTTTCTACCGTAGATTTGTAGAATGGTGTTGTATGCAGCCAACTCCTCCCAAGTTGTTGCTTCGTTGAGGTCGAATCTGTCGCGCTTGAATTTCTCAACTGCTTTGGGCAAGTTAATATAGCACCAGTTGCGGAGCTTGTCGATGTCAAGGCGTTTTAGCTTGATTTGTGGGTAATCTAGTTGCCGAATGAGGCTGCTGACTCGAAGTCTAATGTCATGTTTTACCATTAAGACTTGTTGCTCCCGTCAGTACCTACAAGCCAAATAATCAACTGACATACAGCTACAGTACCGAAAGTTGCAATGAGAAATACTATGAAATTAAACATAGAAAAATTACACGATGTTTACTGTTCTCAAGCTAACATCATGTAACTGTGGATTGTATCTATCTAGAGGAATAGATTATAGAAGCTTAGGTTTGGTTAATACAGTTGGTTTAGGAATTTCACCTTCAATAGTGAAGTCAGCAGCGTTGAATTTTGGTGTGCCAAATGAATCTAGTTCACCAGAGTAGTTGTAGACCAGCTTTAGAGGCGGGTTCATGGGTGAATTATTGTTGCACGACCCTATAGGTTTATATTTTATAGTGCCGTTACCAAATTCAATAATCTGTTTAGCAGCTTCAATGTGAGATTCTTCGTTGTAAATATGAGCGTCACCAAATACCCAAGTGAGTGAGCCAACTTTTAAATTGCTGTGGAAAGCGAAGTAAGTAAGCAAAGCCCAGTATTGTACGATATTTGCCTGAAAACCAAGTAACATATCTTGACTTCTGGCATAATGTTTGATGTGCAATTCACCGTTTACAACAAAGAACTGAAGTACTGTGGAATGGCAACAACTTGGGGTTTGAGGGTTATTGTTGGTCTTCGTAATGTTAGCCATCTCTCCTGTGTTCCAAGATGTCAGAACTAAGCGGCGGGAGTGTTGGTGATTTTTTAAGCCGTCGAGAATGTAAGCGATTTGGTCAAAACCATCTAGGTCGTACTCATTCATCCCATGCTCATCTCTGCCATAGGTTGTAGTAGTTTGGTTACGAAATTGTTCAGCATACCCGTTTATGTAGTTGCCGTCCTTGTTAAGTTGTCCAGCCCACCACTTAGATAACTTCTCAGGGCATTTGAGGCTACCAGACATGAACCACTCCATCTCGGTCAGCGCGAGTTTCCATGCTGTCTTGCGGATAGTGATTAGCGGTAGAGAGTCAAATGTTACGTTATCAAGAAAGGGATTGCAGTAGCACGAATGGTTACGTGTTTCGACCACGTTATTGAGTCTCAAAATGTCTTGCAGTAGAAAAGCGTAGGTGAGGTCGGCGGAAGTGTAGTTAGTTGTTGTCATGGTTTTCCCAGCTTATTTCGTAAATTTTACAGTTAGATTCACATCTCGTACCCATATCTGTGATAGTGTAACCCAAGTCTTGTAAGCGAACTTTAGTTTCATCTAAAAGATATTCGCCTCGCAAAGTAGTATAAACAACACTATTTTGCCCTTCACTCTGTAATTGGAAGAATAAGGCAGACAAATATTTTAGGCTATTGATTCTGTCTTTAGTTTCAAGTTTGGGGATATCTCTAACCGCACTCGCTGATAGTATTTGCATCGCCTCTCCTCTGTTGTAGTAATGTACGTCTTGCTTCAAGGTGGTTCAATAACCATCGATATTTGCGGCTTTCGTCAACCACATTTCCATCAGAGTCTACGTGATAGTACAGAAAAGGAAGTTCTGAGTCAGTGAACTCCTCTTGCCAGTATTCGCTCCACTTGATTTTTTGGTCGAGCGCCTTTTTGATTTTGGCTTGAAGCTCGGCTGCGGGTAATTGCTGTTTTTTAGGTAGCGCAGTGAGTTGAGTAGCAAGAAGTTCAGTTTCCCAATCGTGGACACGGTTAAGGCGGCTATCTTCTTTGCAAGTTAGATGATACCAGTAAGCGGCAACACATAGGAATCTCCCTTCAGGCATATTTAATTCGCAGAGAGTGCGGTGTGAAAGAAATTTGCCTAGAAAAGTCGCGCCCTTAGCCCAAACATTAATATGCCCAACACCATCAAGTTTAGGGTTAATTGCCATTTCTTTTCTGCCTCTCTTTCAGTAATGTGCGTCGTGCTTCCCAGTGATTCATAATCCATCGGTATTTATCTGTAACGTCCTTCACGACACCTTTGAACACATAATAATGAACAAAAGGTAATTCAGATTTGGTAAACTCTTCAAGCCAATAAGGACTAGATTTGATTTTCAAGTCCATAGCCTTTTTGATTTTGGCTTGGAACTCTTCTTGTGGTACTTTTACTTGGGTTAACATCATCCCCAAATTCTTCGCATCAAAGCCTGACAAATGAAATAATTCAGAGGACTTTTCTTTGGTCGTTAAGTAATACCAGTATCCCTCTAAAGATTGGAATGTACCTTCAGGAAGTACAAGTTCATGTCTTGCAAAGTTCGTAAGAAATCTGCCAAGAGGAGTAGCACCTTTAGAATAGATATTAATGTGGGTCTTGCCGTCGAGTGTAGGGTCAATCATGTTAGTAAGCACTTACAAATTAAATCACCAAAAGAATCGTAAATTTCGACAAAATCGCCTACGACTTGTGCGGTATTTTTATGTTTAGTACCAAAGTCAATTGATGCAGGTTTTTGAAGAATTATATTTCGGTCAGACATAATTCACCTTTTGGTGGAAGCGATAGTTGAAGAATGTCATATTGTCACTATAAATAAAAAGAGGGATAATAGCATCCCTCTCAAGTTGTAAATATAAAAATCTTAGACGTAGTTCGGTAAATTTTCGTTAGCTTGCTCGAAAAACGCTGGCATCCGAGATTTACGTGTTTCAACTAGCTCAGGGGCTACTCCACGATACAGTAGCGAATCACTTTGGCGAATCCAAAAATCCTTGCTAGCATGATTAAGGTTAGCTGCTGCGGTTACTTCACCAACCTTGTCCACCATCCAAGCGACAGTAGTTTTACGAAGACGGTCAAGATTAGCGGTTAAGTCGATACCCATATCTTTGCAGAAAAGAGAATTGGTAACAACATGAATCTGTTCATCCATTGAGATGTCACTAGAAACGGTTCTAAGGGCGCTGTTACCTAGAAAACGTAGGATAGGGAGCAGGACAAAAAATACAGAGCGCTCAAGCACCATAGCCTTGAGTACAGGATGTTCGGGAGCATTTACCCAAGCATTGACGATGGCGGCTGCTTCTTTGTCATAGTTCGGCAGTTTACCACCGAATGAGTCTGCGGCGAATTGCAGTGCTTGGTCATGGCGAATCTCGTCAACAATATTGCTTTCAAGAAGTTCGAGGCTATTTGCAGGGATTTCCTTCTTAGTAGCAGCTTCGATAAAGTTACCAACAGGGATTTCGAGCGCTCTTAGGGACAAGGCTCTGGCAAGTACATCTTCAGCCCCTTCCACTACGGGTTCATAAGTTGGGCGAACAGGTGTCCATTTGCGTTTTTTGGTGAGTAGGTCGGTGTAATTAGAAGTCATGGCGTTATTCCGAGCAAGATGTGCAGTGTGTACGAGAAGATTCAGCAGATGGTTCAAAACCGAATAGAGAAAAGTCAATAATTTCGCCACTAGGGACAGCAAAAGAACTTTTATTTTGTGTGTCGGGCATTACTGGTAAAGAATAGTAAAGCGACTTGATTGGACTATCGAGGAAATCTTGGATGAATTGTTGGTCGGCATAAATTATGTCGCTCCACCAGTTCATGCTAATCGAGTGACCAAGACCTGTTGAGTCCATCAAGCGTTGGAAATAGCTGTTCAACTTAAAGAAGGTTTCCCAGCCTACTTCGGCAGCGATTTCAGTCTTGGGGTGATAGTCGTAGCTCTTGACACCAAAAGTAGCAGAGTCTCGTTCTACTAAACGATTGATTGGAGGTGCAATTTCGGGGGCAGTCGTGTATCCTTCACGGTCTACATAGTTATAAGAGCAAGTTGCCGTCGGTGCGATAGTGAATGCGCGTTCCATTCCATAAAGTTTTGCAATTTCAGCTCCTTGGTGATACCCCGATACAAGATTTTCAACAATTTTTAAAGCTTTGGCATTTACTGTTGGTTCATAGTATAGAAAGGAGTCAGAAAAGAAGTACTCAAAAGCTTCTACAAACTCTTTGTAACTTACCTCTTCAATAGCCAGTAGATTAGCCAAACCAAGGAAGCCGTAACCAATCTGACGGTCTTCTTCTGGTTTAAGGTAAATTCCAGAGTCGCCAACACCTGTAATTGCGTGAAGTTGGCATAGGATTTCTACACCTTCTTTCATTACTTGAGGAATCTCTTCGATGGTACAAGCGCCAAGATTTCCGTGCATTAACAAACACGTTGCTTTGTGTTTTATTGCGATTTCAAGGCAAACTTGCAGATAGATTCGTTCGCCCTTAGCGTCGTACAACTTCTTAACAAGCCAAACATCACCACCTTGCATTTTCTCGATTAAGTCAGCGAGAATTTCAGGATGAGAAGTAATGAGATGTTCATCAACATTGAGAGCGCGTTTTGCCCATGAGACTTGTTCGCGAGTCATGTTTAAAAACTCGGAAACGTATGGGTAGTCATAGTCGTAATGGAGTGTGATTGCACCATTTTTGAAGATGCCTCCACGACGAAGTACCTGATTTAGAGTGCTGTAGACACCAGAAAGAGTGGTCAGTGAAGTATCGGAAATGTAAGCGTATAGTGCAGAATAAATCGCCTTGAAGCTGCTTGCACCAGAAGCGGTCAATCCTTGTGGGTTAGTGGTTCCTTTTTTGCGTAGGCGGCTCAAATCGACGACAACAAATTTATCGCCAGAGTAGTTAAGGAACGCCAACCAAGAGTTCTCAATTGACAAAATATTATCTTTACCTTGTTCCATCGAATCAGCAACAGAAATTACATACTCGTATGATTTGGGGGGTGTAGTTAATTCTTCGTAAGAGGCATCATAATCACCAGAGCAGTTCTCACCCAGATAAACGCGCCAGCTAAACTTACGATTGATTGGAACGATATTTTCAGGTAAATGAATCGCCACACCTGCCGCATTGCGTAACGCCTTCGAGGTGAAAATGAAGCTTTCGTCGATGTTGTTGTCGTCGCACACAAACACTGTACAGCTAACTGGTAAGCGTGAGCCGCTATTCTTCATCCAGTCTTTGATTCTGCCTGTCACAGCCTGTTTTTCCCATGTCGGGAACTTAGTAATATCTAAAGTCACGTTGGATTTTCTCGTTTTAAGTTTTACAATTCTAGCATCTAAGCTTTCTTTTCTGCAAGCATTTTTAGAATGCAGCTAGGTCGTACTTTTCCTCTAGCCAGTCGAGGTGAGACTCATTGGTACTAGCCTCAAGTGATGCACGTTTCATACTGTAAGTCCAGTTGTCGATTTGCTCAGGATGAATCTTGAAATAATTATCATCAGAGCTAAAATAAGCGTAGTCAGGAAACTTAGAGCGAACCTTTTCAATATATGGGTCGTCGTCTTGATAGTTAGGATGTACGCGCACAATAGACTTGTTGTTAACACCAGCGTCAAATTCAGGAGTTGTGCTGATTGTTCGGTGCTTATACCATGTTAGAGATAAGTTGACAGCAAAGGAACTTAAAACCGAATCGTGCGTCTTTTGTCCCATCATCATTAGTTGAACGGGAATAGCAGTGTCTAGAGGCTCAAAAATCACCTTAGTTTCAGGAGACTTGCCGTAGCCTATACCTACTTCACCAAAATCTTTGTATCCGTCCAACTTGAACCCAACGTCTATCAACAAATCGTAGATTGTCTTAGTACTTCTGCCACCAGCATAGAAATAAACATCAAGGTCAGTAGCTTCTCGTCCTAGATACCAATCGCGAGGCGCTCCACCAGCAATAATGGCGTGGCGGTCAATTTGCTCAATCATTGCGAGAACTTGGTCAGCGTAAGCTTGTTGCAGTTTAATAATCGACATGACGTTCTCCTTTTGTGTGTAATTAATGTAATTGAATGTGCGAGGCTAGGGCAACTATCTTAGGGGTGAGATTGTAAACTCGTCTTGGATAATCTCTACAAATTGAGAGTAAGGTTTATTAAGAAAAAGCACTTCCTTGACAAACTTGAAGGCATCTTCATAAGAGTCAAAGTTTATAGGAAAAGAAAAACCTTCCCAGTCTGACTGTGATTCAATCGTCTTCCAGTAGTACCACCAAAGGAATTTACGCTGCTCTAAGACAGTCCAGTGAGTTTTAGCCAATTGACCATACTCGTCTCAATACTCGTTGCGAACAATGCGAAATAATTTCATGTTAGACCTCTTTTTTCAGTTGTAAGAACCAATTTTCAAGTATTTTGAACAGTTTGCGCTCTTGTTCAGGTGTCAACTGTGTTTTCGTCTCGATTTCAACGCGACTGTACGAGTAATTTGCATCTGGAGGAAACAGTCGAACGCCAATAGGTAGCCCGACTGTCGATTTTTGTGGTGTGCCGCGATATGAGCAGATAATTTTACTCATTAGGCTTTGATTTACGAACTGAAGTTTTACCGAGGATATATGCACCTTGAAATCCTTGCCCAAGAACCTCCCCAAGTTGCCTTACAAATTCAGGGTTTTGCAACATTTGGTGAATTTGAGGGGTATTTAGAATAGGAAGTACCTTGTTCTTGAAAAAGTCCCTAGCCATTTCACTAGCTACATAGTCTTGCTCAGAAATAGCTGAGGTGGAGGTTTTTACTTCGGCAATACGCTTGCTAAGTACTGAAAAGTCGAGTTGGGATTCGGGCTGGTCGGGGGGTTCTGCTAGCATGGGTTTGTAGGTAGTATAATTGTTGTAAATAATAACACAGAAAAGAGAATATGCAACACTTTGCAAACTTTGAGCTAAGCCCAGAGCAAAAAAGAACTGCTGATAGTCTGAACTACCTTAGACAAAATGACCCAGAAGAATTTAATAGGGTAAAAACTGCTGGGCAAGCCGTCAGAAAAAGAAATCAGAATGTAAATGTGCCGATTATCCAAAAACAAGTAGCTGCTGGCGGAGATGCGAAGGAGTTGTTTGCAAATAACCGCCAAAACTACAATCAGACGTTTACGAAAGCTACTAATGCAAATCAAGCGGCTGGGGCTATGGGCAAAATTGGCAACACAGCTAAGCGTTGGGGTGGTAAGGTTGCTGGGCTTGGAGGAGCCGCAGTTACAGCCTCGATGCTGCTTCCTATGGCATCTTCCCTGCTTCCTTTTGGTAAAGGTCAGACTAAAGAAGAAAACCAACCCTATTAGATTAACCTAAGCCGAATAATCTGACATCTCTCTAATGACAGAAGAGATTAAATTTTGATTGTCAAAATAAAAACATTCAGACTTACCATCGAAAGTCTTTTTAGGAGTATATTTGTATTTCTTGAAGATTCGCTGAAGATGGTTCTCTAATTTAAATATTAGGCTAGGGTCGTCACTAGATATAACGTGGATAAGTTCGTATGCATAAGGCATATCGTTTTTAAAACGTCTCTTTATGGTGTTGTAAGTCCTCCCTACCTTATAGAAGTTTTCTTCTTCGCCCGATAATTTTACAAAATATACTTTGTAACTATCGAAATATTTAGAGGATTTTGCATTTTTCTTCCAAGCTATTAATCCCCAACCATGAGGGTTTTCATAGTTAGCTATATTAGTTTTATCTCTACCACAAACACTACAACCAGTACCTTGCAAATGACCACTTGGCAAGATTTTAAAGTCTCCGTGTTTAGGGCAGGTGACAGTTATCTTATCGGCTGCGGTTGTATAGATTAACTTATCGTAACTATAAAAGCTTGAGTGTTTTTCATTTGCCCTTTCTATAAACTCTTGTCGCGTATATCTTTTCGCTTCCCCAACTCTCTCACCCCCACATTGGGGGCAACCATCTCCATCCAAATGCCCCATAGCAGATTGTAGAAAATCTCCATGTTTAAGGCAAGTAATCTTACTTTTAGAGCCATAAAGAGTATATTCAAACCTATCGTAGCTATAAGTATTTCCGTGTATTTCTCTAGCCTTGTTTATAAAGTACAGGTTTTTATTGGTAGCACTTCTAAACGACGGGGAAGCTCCTCTTAGTATTGAGGCTGGCAACATTTCATGTAATCCATACTTATCTTTTAATGTTATTGGGCTATAAAGTCCTTTGCAATTAGACAAGAATTTATAGGGGAAGTTAGGGAATTTATTATATAAGCGTTTTAAAAATTCTTCGTGACTAACCCTACGTTTAGCTGCTGTCGCTTCGCAACCGCATTTATTACAACCCTCTCCCTGCATATGACCACTAGGCATCTGCTCAAATAAACCGTGAATCGGACAAATTATTTTTACGGGAAAGGTACTAGATATGTACTCAGACAAAGAGTAGTCATATTTGTTACTATGACTTTTATTAGACCTCTCAATAAATGATGTGGTTGTTACTTTTGGCATATTGGCAGTATTAGTTTTAGTAGCCTAGTTATACTAACATACAAATACGTCAGCATGATTTTACCAAACCTCATGAGCTTAATGCCCCAGAAGCCTCAACCTGAACAAGAACCTCCTTACTAAGCGCTTGGCTCCGTATCGTAGGGATATGGCTTCTTTTACAAAAACCTCTGAAGTTGTTTTCATACTTAGTGACATCCTGCCCATGAACGGGAAATTTTGAACTCAAAACCAAGATTGACTCTTAATTTTAAAGTTGATACTGATTTTGCAAGAGACTCAGTAATAGTTCTGGATATTACGCTAGGCATTGCCACGTAATAGCCACGTTTGCCTTTAGAGATAGGACTGATTTGCTCGCCTTGCCAAGAAGATACAAACTCTTCTGCAAGTTCTTTTGTTTCAAAATTACGAATTTCAACCATATTTTTAGTAATAGCAAGTTGGACTTCATCGTGCATTTCTATCATTGGACAGATTTCAGGCTTATTAACAAATGGGTCTGTGCAATACCCCTGCTCTTCAAAACTCTGCATCATGAATACAGTAGCATACTTAACAGAGATAACACCACCACTTTGAAATAAGGCATTCAACAATGAATGTTTGCTTCGAGTCATAATTTTTCGCTTGTCCAAACCGAGAATATGTTGCTTTCCAGACTTCTCCCAGTAAGCCTCTAATTTTTCTTTCAATGCCTTCAATGCTGGCATACCATTCCAGAAATCGTTATAGAGTTGTTGCGCTTTTTTCAAGCTAATTGATAGCATCTTTGCAAGTTTAGCTGGTTGCGCTCCGTATAGGCAAGCATAGCTAAAACTTTTAGCATCATCTCTACTAATTCCTAACTTCTTAGCGTTCAAAGAATGCAAATCATTTGGTTTTGCAGCTACCATTGCTTGAGCTAGTTCTTCTCCTCCTTGAAACGGTATTACATAGTGTCCAGATATACAATTTTCGAGGGAGTTTATATCGAAACCACCTTCCCAAAACTCGCTACCAGAGCCAAACAAGCCTCTAATAACTTCACCGTAAACACTTGATACTCTAGGTATATTGCAAACACCAATATGTTTGTATCGCGTTGTATTGCAGCCTATAGTAATGCAAGGGGTTGGTATTCTGCCATCTACCTCACGGAACTGAGCTAAGTATCCAGACGGAGGGCTTTCTTCATCGAAATCAAAATCCTCGGAGATGCCCCCCGCTATCGAATTTTTACGATGCTTATATGTCAAGTACAAAGCAAAATCTCCAGCAAAAGAAACAGCAGAACCCAACTTAGTTAAATTGGGGCAAAGCTCTTTTTCAACCCCTAAGCGCACCATCGGGCTTGTTGGGACTAAAACTGGTTTGTTTGATTTTATTTTCTCAGCCAGCACAGAAAAAAGACTATTCTCATCAAGCTCAAGAACTTCCAATCTCTGCTCTTTGTATTTACCATCTTCCAGAGTTTCTTTAACGTATCTTTGGAGCGCTGCAAGACGTTTTTCATAAGGGATAGACTGTTTTTTAGAATCACAGATGAGATTTCTTTGTCTGTATTCGAGAGGATGCCAACCACACTCAATAAGGTAACTCTTCACCCAATCTATATTATCGATATCAGCTTCAATATGAGTCTCTAGCGGCTCGTTATAGGGAAGAGGGTACATTTGCCCTTTATAAAATAAAATCCACTCTCCATCGATTTCATCAAGCGTTCCGTTAACTTTTTTAGCGAACTTCACCATAGATTCGGTAGGTTCAGTAAATTCTGGCACTAACGCCTCGTAATATGGCAATTCATAGCACGTTGCATTGAACCAAAACGAAAAACTTCCTTCTTCATAGGCAATTTCTTCTTGGTTTTTTAGAAACTTTACAACCGCAGCCGACAATGTACCATCTTTTTTCACCTGCACTTTAGGAAGATAGATAGCTTTGTGGGTTTTTAGCTGATTTGCTGGGGGGGTAACTTCCGCTAATTCGCCTTTATTACGAGGTTTGGGGGGTAATAGAGGATTAATGCTATCTGCAATCACCTTCATCTTTTCTTGTAAGTCTTGGACTGCTTCACGCGCTGCCTTTTCATCAAATGCAAAACCAAAATGCTCTCTTCTAAGTGCCAAATCGCAAAGCTTCGATTCCATCTTAAAGGCTTGATGCCATCCTGAATACTCTAAATACTCAGACCACAAACGTTGAAACAGCTTGCAAGTGACTACAGTATCCTGAATACAATAATCGAGTAAAAGTGGTGTCCAGTTTAGGAATTGTTCACTTTTACCAGAATTTTTTTCAATGTAACCTGCCTCAATGCAAGCACTTCTGTAGTCTTGCTTGTGTTCGCCAAGCCTCGCCCCCCAAGCTTCGAGCGAATGCCCCATTCCTTCAGGAGTATAGCGGTCAGGACTTAGCAAACGAGACAAGAGCAGTGTATCAACAATTTGGCAAGGCTGACCAAATACTTCATCGCTTTGGTCGAGGTATCCAATTCTATAGTCAAGAACACCAAATAGCTTCAGTGCTGGAAAGTCAAATGAGATGCCATTGTGAGCAACCAAGTGTGTGCAACCCTTGAGAACACCAGCAAGCCAATCCCTAGTAACACTTTCTTTTTCTGCACTCCAAGTCTCGCCTGTGTTCACATCACGCACAACAACACAGTGCAACTTCGCACTAGGCAGTAGTTTGTAAGGGAAGCTAGAATAGTCGAGCATCCCTGAGAGGAGGTTGTCAGTTTCAATATCCAGAACTAAAATTCTATCTGTCACTTAACCTTCCTCCAAATAGTTTAAAACAAACTTCACAAAATCATCAAAAGGCTGCGTAGCGCTGAAATCATTATTATCAAGCCAGTAGTCAGGTATCTCCACCTTGTTATAAAAATCCCACTGTAACAACTCACTCTCTGGTGGGCGATGTGTACCGTACCGCATACTCTTGTTAGGTTCTACCCAACCATGAAGAGTCTCTCTTGCCTTCTGAGCCTTAGCAGCAGCTTCGTTGTGAATGTACACAACTTTACCACCTTGTCGCTTCACCCAATCGAGTTCATTCTGGTAACGTAAATCTGAAATGAGCAAAATACTTGCAGAATTACCATACTTCCTATCGAGGGCATTAATAAACACATCTTCGCCAAGATTTTCGCGAAGTAATTGCCCTACTCTTTTCTGCACATCTCTTGAAGACCACTTAGACTCGATGCCAGAACGGTTAGCGCCAAATACAAATCGTTTCTCTTCTTTCAAGCTGCGGTCTTGCAATTCCTTACCACTAATGCCAAGAATCGGAGCTATGGCTTCATTCAACGAGTCTGCAAAGCGAGTTCTTACAGTAGACATGGTGTAGCGATGCTGATAAATCAATCGGGACTGCAAGCGATTCATGATGAAGTCTTTACCTCCGTTGATTGAAGATATAGCAGCTATAATTTTTCTAGTCATTTTGTCTACTCTCTATTATCATTTTTACAAATTTCAAAGCTTCGTCATTAGTGTGATTATTCTTCATAAGGTTAGCACCTTTACAAACAAATTGAACATTCCCTTGGGCATATTCTTTACTGGAGTCAATCCTATCTAAACTAGCTCCCCATAAAGGTGTTCTAGGTCGTTTCTTTACCTCTAAAGTAGTTGCTCTAATCTCCATAGGTACACCCGTTAAAGCACATATACCTTTCTGACTGTCCCAGACATCCTTAAGGTATTGTAAAGTTAAATTTTCGTATTGTCTATGCCCTTTTTTGCGGGAACCATTTAGAAATAATCTAAAAGGGCTGAACTCATCTAAATTTTTCAATTTTCTTTGTATGTTTATATATCTTTTTTGTTCTGGTGATAGGGCTTTAGACCCTTTTAATCCCCTCAATCTAAGTTCTTCCTTATCGGTTAATTTTTGGGCAGTACAACTCACGCTACAGAATGTCATTTTAGACTTGTTTCTAGATAGTCTGTATTTCAATTCCGATTCAGTAAGTGAAATTAAAACCCCACAAAAATCACAAGGGTAATTTACCCTCTTCTTAAAAGGTCTAGACATTACTCATTACCTCTTTGTTTAATCTTCGTATATCTTCGACATTCGCCAAATTGTAAATCGGAACCCCGAAATCCTGAGCAATTTTCATCGCTTGCGCTGTTCCGCCAACCAGTTTACCACCTTTTGTCCAACAAATTACAAAATCTACTGGGTCTTTAAGTGTAGTGCTGAGGACTTGGTAAGCATTTCTTGCTTGAAGTTTCCTTGCTCCTTGACTAAGTTTGTCAGGAGAAGGGTGATATTTGTTGACCAACTCTAAGGCTTCGTTCCAAGTAGAAGCAGTTGATGAATCAAAAAAACCTCTTGAGGGGTTATGTTCAAGGTCATTAAATCCGTTCCAAGGTAGGTACACTTTGTAAGGTATCTTAGAACTGCCAAAAGAAGCTTCAGCAGCCCCCATTGCAAACGCAGAGTCAGCACCGTTAGCACCTCCAGACCGAAGTATGTAACCCTTCTTATAGAGTGTGCCAGCAATATACTGCATAGATTCAAGTACATCTTGGGGGGTTTCACGACTACCAATACCAGCGTAGAATTTTTTAGTAGCCATTTTTCTTTGCCCTGTTACCGACAACAGAAATACCTATACTGGAGCCAAGAGCGATTCCAGATTGAGTAAAATAATTCCAAGCATTTTTTGGGTAGCCCATTGCTAAAATAAGTGCAGATAAACTTACACCAAGAAGAAAGGCAGAAGCAGTTAGATAGTGGCGCAAAAACAATCTTTTCATCTTAAAACTCATCTTCAATACTCTCCTCAGTAATAACCGAACTTTCTACAGCAACTACATTACCAGCAATACCATCGATTAACATCTCCTCTAGGACATACTCTGTCCCAGCTTCATCTACGACCGTGTAGGTAACATCGCGCAGACTTGCTTTCTCGCTTCTTGAAGTTACGGTGAAATCTTCGCCATTGTGGGATACAACATCACCAACTTGATATAAGAACGAAGTTGTCAGTTGCTTCAGTCGCTCACGCTCCTCGTCAGAAAAGAGAAGTTTGAGGGCAGCTTTGCGACGTTCGGTAGTCCAATCATGCGTTAAGTTGTAGAGAGCGCGTTTGTCCTTGCACAGCATTGCGTTATGTGCGTCAAGAACCGCAGGGGAGTATTGCTTGGCAGCTTTCTCAGGCTCAACCATCCAAAGTGACTCAGAGGGCATAACATAAGTCATTTGAGTGCCATCATGAACTGCAATAATTGTCTGGTTTTCAGTTAAATATCCCAAACTCTGCTTGACTTCAAATGTGCCTCCAAAAGATAGTAGGTCTTTCACGATATACGCTTTGCCATGATTCGCAGCAAAATGTCTAAGTAGTTTTCCAGTGAGTTCATGATTAGAATCAGCACTCTCAGATAGCACTTCAAGCCCGTCTAGCCCGTTTTCCAATTTAACCATGTTGTATTCGATTGTCATTGGCTTACCTTGCCTTGGAAGCGTTGTTAGGGTAAGTGGGGAGTTGGTATCTTTGTTGTAGTCTTCTTTTTTAGTCTTGAAAAGGGCAATAATGCCATCACTATTAGATGAAATTGAGGTTGAACCACTCAGAGCGTTGACCAAACTACCTTTTTGACCGTTTTTAGCTCCTTCTTTCGATAAATGGTGAATCACAACCCCGCAAGTATCTGTCTGCGTGAAAACTTGCTTCAATTTAGCTACAATTTTACCGAACTCACTAGAATTTTCTGAAAACTCGCTGTTAGCTGTTGAAGCTCGAAGACTGTCGATGATAACAAGTGTGGGCGAATACTCCATTATTCTCTTTTGCAAGTATGGAATCTCAATCGTCGCATCAAAAATTCTCTCGACTACTAAGGCATCAGGGTCAAAGTTGACTAGTAAGCTAGTTCCTTTATCATTCTTGTTACCAAACCCAGCCATGTAGACTCTGCTGGCAATAGTTTTTCTGTTTTCTTCCAATTGCCAATAAAGTACGCGACCTTTTTTAACTGGAAGACCTAAAAAGCGTCCAGAAATTGCGAACGAATAAGCTAGTTGGTATGCTAGGAGCGACTTTCCGCATTTTGGCTCAGCACCGAAGATGTACATACCGCCAGCTTGAAGGAGATTAGGAATAAGCCACTGGTCGGAGGGGTCGTAGCTCTCAAGTATTTTTTTGAGGTTCATGCTGCGTTCAAATACTGGAGTAGGATTCATCAGTTCTTGAATGTCAGCACTGATGTTTTTAGGCTCGAAACCAAGAAGAGGATACCACTTAGAGGCTATCTTGTTGCGGAGTAACCTCAAAGCTTGTTTTTTGTTCTCAACCCCCTCTTCCTCCATGAACTTGACAAACCCTCGAAGGTCTTGAGCATACTCTGCCAATAATGCTTTGTGGTTATCAAGTGTGAAATCAATTTTCTCTAACCCAAGGCTTTCTGTGTATTGCATCCTTTTAATAATCCTAATAATTCTTCTCTAGTACAAATTTCCCAATTCTCAATTGCATCAGCCGCGTCGTAATTCTTTTCTGCACCTCGTCCGAGTAACTGCGCGATGTTGTAGCTTGATGCTGAGATGCCGCTTTTCCATGCTTCCTGTAAGAACTTCTGCGCTTTCTGTTTTCCAGTTTCATCATTGTCTTCCAAATAGATAATGTTTTTCACTTTGTAGGATAAGCATCTTAAGAACTTAGCTAGGTGTGACTGTTGGTAAACAAAAGAAGGAAAACTGACAGCATTTATACCAAGCTCTTGAAGATAAGAAGCGACCTTTTCCCCCTCGACAAAGACCACGAAAGCCGCCAAATAACAAGACCTGTATACTGGGACATGATTGAACTTTGTAGGAACTTCATTTGACCATTCTCCATTGTCTTTTTTAATGCGAAAGTAAAAAAACTTTTTTTCATGTCTTGGGTCACACCTAATTAATTGAAAATCGTCGTAGGGATAGATAGTAAACTTTGTTTCATTCTCAAAGTAGGTAGACCAAGGTTTCTTGTAAGAGATAGAAGAGAAAAATTGGGTAACATCTATTTCACTAAGGTTAAGTGGCAGAGGCTTTATAATATCGCGAAGTTTTGGTATGCGTATCTGCCTTGGGGATGAGCTACGGCGAGGTCGAAACTCACCCTCTTGCAATTTGGCTGCAATCAGACTCGGTTGGTAGCCTGTGCCTTCTTTGCGGAGAAGATGACATTGACTGCTTGAATAGCATGAGTATGCACCTTTCTTGGTTCCCTCCGCAACGATTTTAAGCTTATGTTCACCGCAAATAGGGCAATCTGCTGATATCCAACTCCTGTGGTTTGAGACATTCTCCAGCTTGTGCAAATAGGTTAGGATTTGAAAGTCATGCTGCTTTACTTCTATTCTGCCGTCAGAGTGTCTAATTCTCATTTTATTGACTCAATCTCTTTAGGAATATTGCTTGTATACCCACCATTAACATAATCTGGTCGCCAGTTCGCATCACTTATCATCTGCTTCCAATTTCTCTCTAGTGGCTTAATACCATAGAAATCTCGTAGAATATCCTTGAAAATCCTCCAATAATAGTTTAAATCCGAATGTGATAGATAAGCCAGCTTACTTCGTTCTTCGTTAACGTATACGAGAACTGCACCCGTTATTCCAGCACCGTATCTTTCTTTAAAGTCAGTGCCTAAAGTCAAAGCAGCAGCGTAGAATGATGCCTGTAAGCAATTTTTAAACATAAAATCCACATTGTCTGAGCGACCTAGACTCTTCAGCTTAACACCGCCTTTTTTAAGTTTTTCGTAGCTTCTTTTAGTTTTTAAATCGCATATAACAAATTTTTCTGAGATTATTTCTCCTGTTTTTACGGTTTTGAAAGTATTATCTGGGATTTTTACGAGATTATCATATCTACCAGCTAACATGAAATTTTCTGGATTTTTTTGGATATTACCGTGAAAAAATAATGGTTGCTCGACTTGTGCGTATTCGGGGTCTACGTGACTATAGAAGTTATCAATGGCAGTACAGGCTAACTTTTGCTCTACAAGGCTTCCTAGAGGGTATACGCCATCTATCAAGTAACTTTCGATTAAAGCATGAGCAGCAGTACCCACTCGCGCTGACTCTTGACTGATTAAATCTGGGTCTTGACCTAATTTTCGCATTTTGTTACCCCACACTTCAAGGATATCCTCCCCCTTATCATTCGTTAAATCTTCGTATTGGCTTAACACAGTCGTTGTCGAGGCACAGGACAAACCACATTTACTCGTATACTGGCGTTTCCCTGATTCTTCAGTTATTTCACCAGCATACTCAATGAACGGACGATATTCAAACAGTTTCTTAGCCATTAGTACGAACCGAAGTGCTGCCAAATCCGCCTCTATTCTTGTTACCAATCACTTCACTCCAGAACACACAATTCTCTTCCGTGAAGTCCAACCTAATATGCAGTATGTCGTCAAGGCTAGGAGCCACAACCTGCAACAATCGGTCGCCAGCATCAATATATGGCTTACGTCTGTGTAGAGGAGCTTTACCGAGTTGGGGATGATAGTCGAGATAGCAACCTAAAGTGTCCCCAGAAATAAGAGAGGAGCCTTGTAGTTCAATTCCTCGATAGGTCTTGTCAATTGTACCTACTGCATTAGATAAACGAAATGGAGATTTTCCAATACTACTGCGAGGTCGGATATCGAAATGGGTTGGGCATACAGTTTCAGGTCTATCTTTTAGGTAGTAATGAAGATAATCCAAATCTGATTCTGAATTTGTAATATTATTTTGAATGCTGTCTATGAATGCAGGGTAGAGACTGTCATACATCGCAAAAACAGTCTCAAAACTGATAACACCAATAGTCTCGACAACTTCAGCATCATAAGGCTTCACATCCGTGACAAATGGAAGGTCAATACCTGCATCACCAACTTTGTTGTACGCAGGTGCAGAGCTACCGTAGAATCGCTGTGCTGCGTCAGAAAGAGGAAGGGAGATTAGTAGTTTAGTCATAGTACCTAAAAATAAATAAATTGAAAGGGCGAGAACTTAATCATCGCTCCTCTTTAAAATGTCGAACCAACCTTGTCGAGAGTCACTGGTTACAGCACTTGTCAAACAGCTTCTGGATGCCATCCTGTAGGACAGAATGAAGGTCGCTTTTTTCATGCCAGCCGACATTGAGATTAAATGGTAGTAGGTAGTTGTTGTTGAAGTAAATAACCTTCCAGTTGCCACAACTTGTTCTCGACCTGTTCTCTGGCAACTTTACGACCAATTTCAATGTCGAAGTTTTGCGGGTCAACACAAGCACCACGACCGATAATAGAGAATCCATTGCGAGTAGGGAATCGATAAGAGACAACAACTTCCTTATTCCAAAAAACAGCTTCTTGGGTTTCGGCAGAGTTTAGTAAATCTTGAATGTCTTGGGGTGTAATTTTGTTTTTCATTTTAGTTGGTGAGTGAAGGGCAAAGGACTAGCCAATGCCCATGTTACAATTACGAATTAAACCTAAAAGTCCTCGTCGTCCTCTACCGCAGGAGCCGCAGACTTAGTTGCAGTCTTGGTAGTAGTAGCTGCACCATCTTTAGCTTTTTCAAGTACAACAATAGGGAACAACTGAAAAGGAGAAAGTTGGTAGTAAGTTTTACCGTTGTATTCCCGACTTGTCAGGATGCCTTCAATTACAACCTTATCTCCCTTCTCAATGCTGTCGTCAGTGGTGAGTGCCGAGATGAAGATGCTTGGAGCGTACTGTTCGCCATCTCGCTTTGCAGCAGTGTTTACCGAAACCGAGACATCAGTGTATTCAGAGAAGTTACCGTTAGCTTGCTTAGTTCCAGTCACACGACCGAAGAACTTTTCAACTTTGCCAGAACCGATTGCAGAAAATAAAGGAGCCATGTGTTTTTGTCTTTTGTTTGAGTAAATTTAATGTAGCAGTGAGTCAGTAGTAAAAGTATCTATCGAAAGACTGATTAAGCAGCCACTTCGGGAGCCGCGCTTTTGTTAGGGTTGTAGCGGTCACGATTTTCCCAGCAAAGCATCTTCCACTTACCTGCTGTATCGTAGTGACCCTTCTTAGCGAAAGCGTCGAACTTGAGAGCGCGTTCGTCAGCACTTGCATGACAGTAAGGTGCATTCTTTTCTGCCCATTCCAAACACTCTTTTTTAGAGTACGCTAAAGGTTGTACTTCAGCTTGAGCAGTCACAGCAGCATTACCATCATCATCGGCATCAGCAGACAAGTTAAGCAGCGCACAGATGGAGTAGCGTCGAGCGTAGGTTAGTGCAGAACCTTTTTGTTGCTCGTTAGCTGGGAGTGTGATTGGGTAGTCAATCTGAAAACTTTCACCAGTTGGAGCAAAAGTGATTCTCGTCACCAAATTCGTTTGCTCTTCTATTTTCTCGAAAAAGCTGAACAGAACCAAGTTATGTCTCAGCAGAGGTTCACGAATAGACTTCATGATAGAGTCTAAATCGGCATACTTGCTTTTGAAGTGCGGGTTGAGTTTGTCCTTGATGATTGGCGTAAACTCAAGTTGTGCCTTGACAAGTGCAGAAAAGAGATTATCGGGCTGGTGTGAGTATGGCGCGTAAATTTCTGGTTGCGGCGAGACAACGAGTTCGGACGACTCTTGGCGGTCGTCGATTTGGTCGGTCGTAGCTGGTTTTCTAGGAGCCATTTTGTTTTTCCTTGTAATAGTAGGGGTAGGTATCTCGCCTACCCAATTTAGTTGCGGTCTAGCTGTTTAGTTTAGCGGTCTTTACATCGGTCAAGCTGCTGCGAACTGCTTCGAGGCGACCATTGCGAACTGCACCATTCAATTTAGTGCCTTTGATTTTCTCGCCATTGTCAATTTTTTCAACTAGGCGCTCTGCTTGAGATACCCAAACTTCAGCATCGTTAATTGCAAGAATGAGAAGTGCGCGATATTCATCGTTTGAGATAACTTCGGGTTCTTCGGTGATTGTCTCGGCTTCTTCAATTGCGGCTAAGGCTTGTTGTGCAACTTCAGGCTGATATGCGACTGTGGTTTCGACTTCGTTGGTTTCTAGTGTAGGCATTTGTTTTCGGTGTTTTGCTCGATTGCTTAGTTAATATATCGTGTTGAGCAGGGTAGGTCATCTATCTTGCGACTGATTAGTACCGAGGATTTCCGAGAATATCTTTGCCCTTCACTTGCGGCTCCTTGACTCGCCAAGACTTGAGTTGCCAATCGCGGTAGTTCCCCTTTCTGCCACGATAACTAGCCACTACCTTCTCATTTTCGAGGTCTACGCTGACGATTCGGAGAGTATCGAGAACTTGACGAGTCATTGTTGTGTGTCCAGCTTTCTCTTTTCTGACCTTGTATAGAATTTGGTCGGGTTTTAAATTTCTAAGTGTTGCCATCTGTCTTTCTCCAATTTATTGATTTGAACTCTTTCAAGATTTTCAGTTTGATGGGGGTTCTAGCTATTTGCTTGCCATTGATTTCCATGCAGTAAGGATTTGAAGTAATTGTCCCGTCTGGATTTAGTTTAGTCTGACATACTCCGTCAAAACTGATATCGTAGTATTTTATCTTCGTTGTTTTCAGAGATGAAAATAGTCTAGCAACAGCTTCTAGGGGATAGTGATTTAAAGTCAGAACCAGTGTGTCAGGAGGATAGACTGTAACGTCCTGCGGGAATACTTGGAACCCAAAATCTGTAATTTCTTTAAGGTCTTCGGGCAGTTGGAATTTATTGTTACTCATCTGTTTTGTTTACCCAATCTTTGTTGATTTCAAGCCATTCTTTTAATTTAGTCATACATTTTACATGAGAGTCACCACAAAAAGCAACATCAGCACATGACTCTTCTTCTGGGGGATTGGAGGCAACCCACACCATTATTTTGTAGCGACCGTTCGGGAATATTTGGCGGTAGACGTAGTGACCTTGGAAGCGAAAACCGCAAGTTGTTCTCATAATTATCTCCAGATATAGAGAAAGACAGCGTTTTTAGGACTGTCTTTCGGGTGGTCTAGGCGGCTACAGGGGTAGCTTTCCTAGAAAAAGAAACGATGTTGTTGACGTTTATTTTTTCGCTATTTTAGCTGTCGCTCGTAAAGTCCCAGCGTGTTCTAGGCTTCCTTACCTGTCGAAACCGTTAGCCTCACTTGAAGTGTAAGGCAAGAGAGTCGAACTCTTGTCCAGCCAAGGAAGTACCTAAACTCTCAATAACACTTATATACTAACACAACTACCATTAATTACATCTACCATTAGAAATAATTTCTTCAACCTTCTTTTGTGCATCTTTCTCAAACTTAAAACTTCCAAAGTTGGCTGTTTTACCCTTTACGGGAAACCTTACCCTCCAAACATTTCTTTTCTTGTCAAAAGAATACCCCTTGAAAGACCTCCGCCTAGCCTCTCCCATAATTACCAAGTTGTTATTATTTTTCCTAGTAAGTTTACATGGGTCAATATTTTTATGGTACTCAATAAGTTGTAATTTTGTAAGTGACTTTAGATAGTCTACTTTACATTTAGCGTCTTCCTCATCTTCAAAATACCCGAATTTCAATTGGATTCCATTAACTCTGTAGGCTACAACAAATACCTTCTTTTCTTTATTCCAAGAGTAGTAGTTTGAGTCTTTATATTTTATTCCTAATACCCAATTTGTAGTGTCTCTTGATATATTGTAAACCGAAGCCCAATCCTTAACAGCATCTAAATAAAATTGCTCTAATGAAAACACCGTAGCTGCGTTAGCTGAAGATAATTTGTCTACTATCGAGAATACAAACGAAGATTGACCAAAACTATTCCACTCGAATTGCAGAGAACGATTATGGTGCTTGTTTTTATTTAGTCCATTTAAATGCTCTTTAAATCTACGTTCAATATGAAGACTAGAACCGATATAATACTTGCCATTGACTACATTAGTTATGTAGTATATCCCTATTGTCATTAATTCTTTACTGGTTAATCTGGTAGTTGGAAAAGCGACAGGGTTCCAGAGCCTTTTCGAGTTGCAATCTCTATTCGCTTACTACCATAGTAACATACATAAAAATGACTACACCAAGTCCCAAAAATTATCGCAAAGAATCTTAGCAAACTCTGCTGGTATCGGCTTTTGTTTTTCGAGTAGCTTCTTAGCGAAATCATCAACTATATTTTGCTTTTCCGCAGCATCTTTACAAATAGCCTCAAACTCCTGCTTTACCTTCGACTCGAAGCGCGACTCCTCGATAAAGTTCTGCTCAGAATCAACTCTGCCCCACATCAACACGTTTTGACCAGTACTAGCATCTCGTTGTAGTACAAAACTCCAACCAAGCTTAGTTAGCTCATCCATAACCATAATGCCAGTAGATTCAGCAGTTTTTATTACTTGAGCATCTCGCCATGCCCATTCTTCTTCTACCATGAGCGAGGAGATTTTTTCGATTGTGTCATTCATAATATTAAAGGGGCATAAAGCCCCCTGTAATGTGTACCAAATCAAGCGTGAGACTAGCGGTTATTGGGTGTGCCAACGTTAATAGAGCCAACAGAGCCAGCCTTAGCCACTTCCGCAGTCAAGTTACGTTGAGCTTCGATTTCTCTGAACAACTTGGCGATTTCATTACTGAGCGCGCCGTTACGTTCGGTGAGAGATTCGATTTGTGCAAGTTGCTTGGCTGTAGACGTTTCAAACTGGCTTTGAAGTAGTGCTTTCTCGGAGGCAAAATCGCGAGTCAAACGGCTATTTTCGATTGTAACTGCCTTTTTGACTTCAGCATCACGCTCTTGCTTGACGGCAACAAGTTCGGTCTGCAATGCTTTGTAAGCTGCCGATTCAATTGCTTCCTTGCCAACAGACTTCAAGTACTCGTTGACGGTCACATCTTTCTTTTCTGCCAGCTTCAGATTGAAATCAACTTCAGACTGACGGTATTTGGTCTGATATACTTCGGTCAAGCCTTCAATTTCAGCTCTCTTGTTAGCGATGTCGCGAGTTAGATTCTCTGCGGTTTCGGTGAGACTATCAACTGACTTGAATGCTTCTTGAATATTTGCTGTTGCTTTGACGAGTGCTGCTGCTGCGGAGGAAATTACTACGTCGGTGTTATCGGACTTGGTTTTAGCTGTTGCCATGTGATTAGTTGTTTTGTGTTTGTTTTACAAGTGTAGAGGGTTGTGGTGATGATTGTATCTATCTTAAGGTACATATAGTGAACCCCCGCAAATATCCGATGCGAGGGTTCTTTTTAGTTTGTACGACTAAAACATATAGGTGTACAGTACTTATATTTTACTTCCTGATTTTGCCTTGTTAATATCCTGTGGTCAAGCTTTAGACTTATATTAGCCGTATTACCATTATACTGATTCTGCCATGATAAGGCAGAAATGAGAATTGAACTCACATCGCTAATTATTAAGCTTGAAACGTCGATACAAAAGGGAAGGTTTTAAAATGAACTTGGAGCAATAACTTCAATTTCACTTTCAGATTGAGCCACTTCTCTAGACCCCAGATGTTTACCAGTTACATCACCCTCCGATAGTCGGAGAAGTTCGGCTCGAACGAACAAGACTGCGGTTTAGAAGTGTTGTATAAGCTTTAACTTACGCTCTTTAATTAATATACTCGACCAACTTACTACCTCGCATCTACCTAAAGACAGATATAAAAAAGCGCTCCCGAAGGAACGCTCTCTCTCTCTCTTATTGCAATGGTTGAGTCAGATAGTTAGTTATATCTTTTCCAATCTTGAATTGAATCACCTCAATGGCATTTGCACCTTCCCTTGCCACTACAACAGCCTCTAGAAGCTTCTGAGCGCGACTGACGAGTGCTTGCTTGGTTGTCTGATAAATTGCACCACTGTAGCTGATTTGCTCCCACACACCTTCGTTAATGTCTTGACTGTACTCTTTAACTTGAGCAGGGTGCTTGTCGGTCAGCGTACCTTCAATGACTTTCCAATCGGTGATTTTCTTGGTCTTGTTGGTACGGCGAACTTCGGATTCATACAAACCAGTGTTGGGGTCAACACTCCACTTTTCTGCGCTGTCAAGGACAGGTAATGAATCGAAAAATGTAACGATGTCAGTTAACTGCTTTTCGAGAAACAACAAGCTTGAGACAGGTACATTCTCGGCGATTGTAGCTCCGTTAACCACAATGTTGCCAACTGCGGCTTGATTGGTTTTGTCGAGTGTTGTGATTGTGTCGAACAACTCGGTTAATAACGAAGTGAATGCTGCAACTTGGTCTTTGACATTAGTTTGAGTCAACTTCGATTCAGGAGGATACACATACCCATCTTCAGCATTGGGGCGATAAGTTTTGCTCAAACCACCAAACAAATCTCGCTTTTGAATTGTCTTGTAGATTTCAGTCTTTGCCTTACTGACGCGAGATTTAACGCCTTCGGTGATGGCAAGCAATTGGTGTAGAAGAAGTCCAGATGCAGTTGATTTAGCCATGACAGTTTTAGATTAATTTTGATAGTTTAATTAGATTACAGAAAAGAATGTCGAAATGTATCTATCTAAAGTTAGGTATAGACAATTGCGCCAGTATTTAGGTCGATGATGCGGCGCTTAATACGAGGCTCAAAGTAGCACATAACTTCAAAAAGTCTGGTTAGTCTAGCTAGACTTTCCTCTCCACGATGCCACATTAAAAGCCAACGATTATGTTTGGCAGAAAAGAATTGTATTTGATACATTACAACACCTTAACTAAAATAATGTCGTTGACCAACAATACTAAAAATGCAATAGGAATAATGACTTTCGCAAGTTGCCAGCCATTTTGGGTGAATCGCGCTTCATGTGCCTCTACAGCTTCTCGCGCAATCTCTTCTGTTGACTTGTAGGGTAAGTAAATGTCATTTTTGCCAGTCAGTCGTGCCATGTTAAAAATCTCCTTCGTAGTTAGGGTCAGCGAGTAGTCCTAAAACAATCTGCTGCAAACAAGTAATGAACGGGAGCAACCTTGCCGAATATTGAATCGAGTAGATGTAATCCTCAGCGAAGCGGTCTTGCAACCATCCTGAAGCTAATGAATAGACTTGAGCATCATATTGGTCATCCATTTTTTCTGCTCCATCTGTAATCAGCGTATTGTTTAGCGTACTCGTAAGTCTTGAAAGGTAGTGGACATTCAGGGTCTTCGACTGAAAAAGTTAACAAACCATCAAAGTTGAAATAAGGGCGTATAAGATAAGGTAACTTCACATCAAACCTCCGATGTATAAATTAAATCGTTTACTTTCAAATCTTTAGGGAATACTAACTCAGTATTAGTTGTAAAACTGCTCTCTTTGAACAAAACGTAATTTGTTGGTTGAATTGTTAATCTCCCATTATCAAGTCGAATAAACATGAACTCTTTGGCTTGCTCAGGGTACTCAGTGAAACCATCGTCTAGAGGACAGACAGAAAAGAGATAAGTGCCTAGAAGAGCTGTTTCAGCGTCAATGGCAGCTTTGCATCGTAAGTTGGCTAGATACTTATACTCAATTGCAGACCAGTTTTGGCTGTAGCAGTCCCAGCGTTGAGCTTGCTTAATGTCCCAAGTGTCGGCAGAGAAAGATAACGGGTCTTCAAACAATATTGCATGAGGTGGCAAATTACGAAAAAATGCCCCACACTCCAACATAACGTGTAAGCCCCAACTCCGACCACACACACTGTTGAGAGCAAACCAAACAGCAGGGATGTAGCCAATAAATTGCTTGTGAGTGAAATTAGTGTCTATCCAAATATATTTGTGTTTTGGGATGTCGCCCACTGCAATGTTTTTCATTTGTTAAGTTTAGATATAAAAATGCCCCTAACCAATGTTCAAGGGGCGCTTCTCGTTGAGGTTATCTTAGATGGTGCTAATTGTCTCCAAGTGGTAAGGTTATGTCGAAGGAGTAACGGATTCATGACTTCTCTTCTCCCCTAAGACTAGAGCTTACTTGCTGCTTCATGTATTGTAAAACCTAAAAACAATACACTACAGAGTGGGTGGTTAGGTTCCTCAGCCCGTGCCGATATGCACCTACACCTTGGGTTGTTGCTGGATAGCCCTGTCCTAGACCCAACTTCGCAGAGCTTGATTACTTAGGCTCAAGTTGCGGCTGGGGTTAGCAGGAACACGCCCACAGATTGCATATTGACTATTTTGCAAATATCCAGATTGCAAAGAGGGGAACCCTAAGACCGCAACCTCTTTGCTTTGTTTAGCTGGTAATTGAAGAGTCACCTCCTTACTTACTTGCTACACTGCATTGCTGCATCTCTTTTAATATAACTCAACTTCTTTTTCTGCGCCTCTATCCAAAGACAGATATCTACATGGCAAAACTCAGTTTCAGTTACTAAACACATACAATCAGTCCGAGAGAAAGATACTGCCATGTTAATCCTTAAAAAGTTCTACAAGTTCACGCAAATTACTGATAGCTTCATCTTCGTTGTCAGCGCCGTCCCAAGCTTTTTGCCAGAGCTTTGTCGCCTTCTTTTCTGACAATCCTAGTTTTGATAGACCTACATCATTGAAAATCAAATCAGTTACTTGTTTTTCTATAGAAGCACATAGAGGTTGCGCTTCATCATAAACCTTTTTCGCCGCCGTGAACTCTTTTTCAAACACTTCCCGTTTATCAGCATATTCTAATAGAGATGCTGCCATTTTCCTTACCTCATCTACAGACTTAAAAGCTGTACCCGCAGGTGATTTAGGGGGTTTTGGGATTTCTAATACAGGTTTTGCTTTGCGTATTGCTGCAATTCTTTGCTTCAAAGGTAATTCAAAAACACCATCGTCTAACATAACTTAATCCTTCCAAAATGTTTTCAAGCCGTCTTGTTCAATCTCAAAACAGTATCGAGTAAAACAGGCAGAAAAGAAATCTGCCCAAGGACATAAGTAGCCTCCAGCCGTATAATTGTTGCTTTTATGCGTAAATTTACGGAAATGCAGCTTTTCTAACTCAATACACAACAACATTTGAGCATCTATGAAGCCAATTTGCTGCGATTGTGGAAAAACAAAGGCAAAAACAATCTTACTATTAGGTTTTATCTTACGAATAAAGCCTAGACCATCACCAACTTCAGTTTCGAGGAATATATTGCCCGTTTTAGCGGCTGCGTAGTCGGTTTTTACCTCAATTAGCAGGTCTTTTTTGCCGACCACACGAAAATCCCAGCTTTCATTGATTTGTTGGTCGAGAGTAGCTGGAATTACTTCGTATTTTTTGCTGAGGAAGAACTCTTTTACGACTTTTTCACCGAAATTACCTTTAGCGAAGGACTTTGAGCGCTCAGAGTTAGTCAAAATTGCGAACTTCCATGTTCAAGGTCTTTCAATACCAACAAGATTTCCTCTGCATCGACACCAAGAAATTCTAAGTCGGTAATTTCAGCAGTACTCCACTTATCAAAGGTGGCGCGAATTGCTGCACAAATTTTATTTTCGGTATATGGAGACATCGCGTAATCACCTTCACCTCCAAACAATCCAAAAATAGTATCATTCTCGAATCGATAGTGGAAATCTCGTTTTGTTTTGCTAACTTTGTAACCAGCTTTCACCAGCACAAGAACCAAGTCTTCTATACTGTTGATTTTTTCGAGTCGATTCTCTTCTACAAGTGTAGCAATTTCTTCGCGCCAATCTAGCCGTTTCAATTTGTGAGCGCCACGTTTTCCTTTGGGTCGCTGATGCCGACACCAAGCATACGCTGACGTTCGGTAGCGTCGGTAGTCGTTGCTTTTATCTCTCATAGTATTTCCTCAAATCATTCATCTGTGCATCACCACCTTCGATTACTACTCTAGGGTTCTTGTTTTTGGTTACAACTTTAGGAGCTAAAACTGGACTGTATTGAGTTTCTTGTCCTTCAAACTGGTAGCGTTGTTTGCGAACTACAGGAATGTCGTCGCCATACTTAGCTGCAAGAGCTTCAAGTTGTTGAATATATTTGCGAAGTGTTTTCATTTCAGTGATTAGTATACAAAGGTTTCCAATCCAAATTTTTCAAGTGATGATACATTCTATCCATCAACCACTCTGCAAGACGCAGTTTCTTGGGGTTGTAGCCAGCCTTGAGGCAAGCAGCCATCAAACTATACCCAATCTCTACATCGCCTGTCAAGCGTTCTCTATAGTGTTGGAACCGTTGCAGTTGTTTCTTCGAGCGACTGGTTTTAGGTAACGGGTCACATCTGAAAATGAAATCTGGGTCGTTACTTCGTGTCAAACCCCAATCTCCCCAGAACATATATACATCATTGTGCAGTTTTGTAGAGTGTTGATTATAGCTTGTAAGACCTTCAGGCGATTTGTAGTTGGTAGGTCGAACCAATCTTACAAGAGTCCAACCTTCGACAACTTCGCCATACACTTCTTCGTCTCCGAGACAATTAATTGCTGACACTTTTTTCACTCCAATATTTTACACAACGTACAACCGTATCTAAATGACATCGAGGTACAAGTTCGACAGCATCACTTCGACGACACCAACAACGTACTCGGTATACTTTTTTCTCTTTATACAAGGGAACAAGCTGGTGTAACTTGAAGACGATATCTTTCGTTGAGGGTGTTTTCCAAACTTTCGAGATTGGTAGTGTTTTACTAATCTCTCTAGGGTCAACATACTGGTCTTTCATGCCAGCATTGTAACGTCTAATTACCAATTTCAAATAAGCTTCATGAGCATCACAAACTTTATCGCGAAACTCTTCACTAACTAGGTCAAAAGGGTTGCCAAGTGCGGTTGCTCGGTCACACCTGATGTCGGAATCACGTTGACGCTCTTTGAGATGCCCTACAACCAACATTACAACGACTCCAACAATTCAGCTTTACTTGCAAACAAACGAGCTTCCTCGACTTGCCAATTTGGGTCAAGTTCTCGATTACCTTTTTGAAGACAATACAACACCAGAACTTTCGCATCAGTGTTTCGAGAAAAATAATCAGACTCTTCTTTGAGATTTTGACTGCTCTCGGTAATTTGACGAAGACGTACAATTCCTGTCTGTACCTTGTCATTCTTGATAAAATATACCGCTTGACCGATTGCAAACTTGAAAGTTGGGTTTGTGGGTAGATTATTGTAAGCTGCGCGTAAATTATCGTAGGCAATTAGAGAGTCGTCTTGATTAACTACATCATTTGTGAGTTCAAGACGCAACTTAATGAATAATTCTTTGATTCTATCTTCCAGCATAATACCTCGCGTTAACCCTGATATACTAGTATAAAAATAACAAAAACTCCATCTATCAAATGACAGATTATAAGTTCATGAACTCGCCACTCGAAGCGGATTTTGCTATTGGCAATCTTGACCGTTTACTAACTCGCGCCAAAGCAGATATCAAAACAACCATCGGTGCAGCTAAGGACATCGCTAGCAAAGCAGCATGGAAAGACCCCAAGAAGAACGCCAGCTACACCGATTTAGGTAAAGGTGCATCTGAAGCCAAGGGTCGTGCCAACAAAGCTCTCAGCGAGAAAAACGCAGCTAACAAAGCGGCAGAAAGAGAGAAAACTGCCAAGGATACCACTTTGAAATATGTTGAGCCTCGCAAACCCAGAGCAACCGCAGGAGCAGGAACTAGCGACCCCACAAAGGAAATCGCTGACCGCTACAGAAAAGAAGGTAAGGAGAATTACGAGAAAAATGGGGCGCGAGATTTAAGCCGTGCAAGTGCCGATGGAACGCTCGAACTTGATAAGCGCTTCAAGACTGGCGAAAAACGTTATGAATCTAATAAATCTAAGTAACGGCACTCAAATCGCTCTCCAGTGACCACTGAAGGTAGCTGGGTGTAGTTACAACACTCTTTAGATAGTATTGATGCTCTGAGCCGTCATCTGGTGCGATGTGCGAGTACACTTCGTAGATGCTTGCTTGTTTGCCAAACCGTACACGTTGTCCTACACTGAATTTGAATTTAGGATTGCTCATCTGGTCTATCTCCTAGCAATTTTTTTGCCATCTCTAAATAGTACTCGTCATTAGGTAAATCCAGCTCAATTGCGTTGTTGTTGACACGAACAAACTCATGTAACTCTGCGGGTGTCTTTTGCAGCAGCCCTAAATCAGATTCGTGCAGTTGCTTAGCGAGACAAGGTACGTTTTGCTTGTCACCATGTCCTGCGGTCGGAATACAAACTTTCGCCAACACTTGCTCAGGAGTTGTAGGTCGATTCTTGTAGCTCCAATGGAATACGCCATCGATGTTTGCGATACCACATTTTTGACAATAAGTTATTGAGGGAAGTTTATCAGTCATATTGCTAAAACTCCTGATTGTAGATGTAATAAGAAATTTCCTTTTCTGCCTGAGCCTTCAGTTTCAGAAGTTCGGGATGGTTAGGAAATTCTTGTAAAGCGGTATAAACATACACAGAAGCGTCAACATACTTCTTTTCTGCAATCAGGCGCTCGATGTAGTGTAATTTGTATGAGACAGTGTGGCGGCGAAAGAGCCAATTGATTAGGCGGCTAACCATGTGAGATTCCTGTGGGTAGTTGGGCAATACTGAGATGCGAGAATGCACTCTCGACGAGTAACTTGATGTTTATGAATAGTCTTGAAAATCGTTTGTGCGGTGGAATCATCGACGACGTATTTTTTGGTATTCATTGCAAATAATGGTAGATAAGTTTACTCAGAACATCATCTAGCTAGAGGAAGATATGTCTGTACAATCATTAGCGAAAATGAAACCGTTAAAAGTCTTATGATGAAGAATTTCTAACTTCTAAGCATACTCTTCTTTAGTAAGTACTTTAGTTGCTGTTGGTTGATAAACGCTAAACAATCGGTCAACTTCTTTAGCTTGAGTATCACTGTTATTCAACGGGTTATCGTCGTCCCAATCCCCAACCTCAACGCTCTGAGACTTGATTACGCTAGGGGCAATGCAATCGTTCGGGTAGTTCGCATCTTCGATAACACGCTCGATTTCATCGGCTCCTAGATGGTCATGGTCGATTATCAAAACTTGCAGTAAATATGCTTTAGTCATTGAAAATATCTCCGATATGCATACTGCCAGTGACCGTACCGATGCTAATAACCTTGGAATTGCCAGAAGCCTTAATGTTTGTGCGAATGTTTTTACGCGAGTCTGAAATTTTCACTTGAGAATTTTCGGAACTCACAATAAAACCAGTAGCTTCAGTCCAAGTCACAGCAAGATGTTCGTTTTCCTGTGTGTAGATGTCGATTGTTTGACCAGATTTTATTTCCATGTTACTTTTCTCCGTACTTTCCCAATAGTGCCTTGAGTTCTCTGTGTGGTGTTTTCACAACCAACGCTTTTGTTTCTGAATTATAAGTAATGATAATCTTTTTATCATCGATTGTGAATAGCTCTAGCGGAACATTGTTTTGTAGCTGCTGTGGCATAACTAGATTTCCCATAAAGTAGTTGTATCAAACTGTTCGTTACTGTCGTTGTAACCTCTAGGATTACTAATAACTCGCGTATCACCTAGCTCGTAGTTCACAGACTCATGTAGATGACCATGAAACCAATATTTTGCACCAGAGTATGCAACAAAACCATCGAGATTGCTTGCATACGCTGCGCTAACAGGGTCAGAAAAGAACTGTGGGCTTAGTGACTTGGGTGAGGGGGCATGATGAGTGCAAATTACCTTTTTAGAGTCGGGTGTACGGTCAAATAAAGCCTGTCGTAGCCAATTAACTGAACGATGATGCCATTTTTCCGTGTCTGAAGGTGTTATTTTTCGATATCGGTCATCATTTCCGAGTCGAATTTGCTTGTAGTCGTTCAATTTATCGTAACAATCAAGTTTCCCTATAGTTGAATCACCAAAAAGCGCGAAGTCTGTCCATAAGGTTGCCCCAAAAAAGGTGACATCATCAATAACCACACTCTCATTCTCAAGAACGTGAAAGTTTGGGCTATATTTTTCCGCCTCGGCGCGAATTTTGTCTGGTGTGTCGGGGTATTTGCCACCATAGTACTCATGATTGCCAAGAATATAGATAATATGCTTCGACTCGATGGTATTAGCTGCCCACTGAACTCCTTTAATACTTGTGTGGATGTCGCCAAGCAGTATAGTGACATCGGCTTTGTCGGTGCTGGGGATGTGTAGGGCTGAAAATTCGAGATGAAGGTCTGAAAGAGCTAGGATTTTCATTTAACACACCAAAACATTTAGTTGAGAGTTCAAGTATTCTCGAACAGCCGCATTATCAGCTATCCAGTCGCCATGCAAGCTGTACTCCTTGCAGTCGTTCAGGATAGTCCATTTTGTATCGTTAGTACCGCCGAAGCTCATATAAGCTGACAAAGTACTCGGATTGCCCTTCTGAAGCTCAGAGACGATTTTAGCCTCATCTCTGGAGCTAAGTACTACTTTGAATGCACCTTGCTGCTCAGAACGGATGATGTGAATTTTCTTGGGTGTAGTGATTGGCACTTGTTCGACTTGACAGAACGTCATTTGCTCGTAGTTAGACATAATAACTGCTACCTAACTCATCAGTGTGTAAATTTAGCATCGATTTGTCATCAATCCAAGCTTGCTCTTGCGGTGACATTGAGTTGTAGCACTCACGCATATCTTGTTCGCATTCTAGGACGTAAGACAGTGCATCGACAACCATGAAAAAGATGAGTCGTGTGTTAATGAAAAATGGCAGGAAGCTATTAGTGATGTCGCAAGAACCTCCAAGCCCGAAAAATAGTTTAGGTCGCATCGATTCCACAACTGTAGCCTCCGAGATTATCTCGCTTGTGTTTTTGTTTCAGGTCATCAAGTGTGATTCCGTCTTCTAATGTAACTTTCACTGGCATTTTTTGATATATACCACGAGACTGATTGTAAACGTGAAGCTCGATTACTTCTTGACCAGTGAAGGACTGACCGCGAGAAACGAGGCGATACTGTGGTTGACTCATATCTTTTTCATCTCTCTATAAGTTGATTCAATATCTGGTGCTGCATCGACTTTGAACTTCTTCTCTTGGTCAACGTACCACCATTGCCTTTCGATGGCTCTGTAGGCATAGTAGTAATCTGCGAATAGTGGAATCCACATGATGTTGTCACCATCAGTCTTGCGGAGCCAATCTCGGCTGTCTACGGTGATATGTGCAGAAGAGGAATTGATGCGGTTGGGTTGTGTCATGTTATTTTTTCGGTTTAAGGTAAACTACATTCCCACTGGCGTAAGTCTTCTTAGTCCATCCCAGCTTCTCTAAGGCGTTTGCAATCTGCTTTTTGGAAATACTTTCAGTCCCTTTATATATTTCAGGTATAGTTACTAGATATTACTAAGCCGTCGGCGCATGAGACTAGGCAAGCGCCAATGAGCTAGAACTCACTCCGTTCGTGTGCAGAAAAGAAGGTAAGCGACAGTGAAAAAGGAAATGCTGCATAACAACACCTCCACACTACTATTCGCAATACTCCCGCCAAATTTGCTCGACTTCAGGTTCTTCGCAGTCAAATCTGTAACCTAAAGCATCACATCTAATCCAACGTTTATTTTTGTATCTGTAGATGTCTCCACGAACTGTATCCACTCTATTCCAGACAATCAAATCCTCCTCCTCTCTCCTCAGCCAAGCACTACCAGCTATCTCTAGTGATACTGTTTGATTAATGACCTTTACGACATCCTTCGCGCTGACCTCGACCTCGCGGCTGATTGTTTTAATGCTGATATTTTTAGTTCTTTTCAAAATACTGGCAACACCTAAGCTTGCCGATTCTCTTGATTCCCAACCTTCGTGCGGGTTGTGGGCAGAGTCAATCCATTGCCCTCTAGCATCGTCGTGCTGAATAAACCATCGTGTCATTTTCATAGTGCTTGTGTAGTCCCGTACCATTCTGCATCTTCAAAATTCGTGAAAGCTTCCAAAAATTCGTTCTCGCCGCTAGGATGCACAGCAATAACGAACCACCAGCCGCAGTTTTGTATAGCGGTCAGGTAAGTATAATCGCACTTCTTTTCTGGCATATCAATAACTCCAAAATTTACTCTTGATGTATTCTCTCGTTTCTTCACTACAAGCAAAAGGGCAAGAACCGTCAACGTGACAAACTCCACTCATAGCTGCACTTCTCCTTCTACATAATATGGTTTAGTTTTGATATAAGCCCGATAACTTTCAACTACATCATCAGTCTTGAACTCGTCAGGCATGGCAGAAACAAATGGTGTGTGATTACTCCAATAGCATTGTATTGTGTTGAAAGCAATCGATACAAGTACTTCGTTTAATGCAAGATAGTGTGCTGGCATTTTCCCGTAAACTTCTAGATGACGTTTACAAAGAGCAATACCGTGTAGAGCCAACCATTGCATATTTTCGCGACTCTGGCAAGCCCATTTAGTGCAAGGATGATTAACGTGCGATTTTGGTGAATACTCGTTACCATCTTTTTTGTGGGGTAGAGCCAGACCGTGATGAGCGCAAGCGACTGCAAGCATCTGAGCAGCTTCAAGAGCCATCTTGCTGGCTACTTTAACTGGAACAAGACGCGCAGCTTCGATTGGAGTTTCGTGAAGTACGAAGATGTTCATGTTGCACCTAGTAACTTGGTAGTTTTGCTGCTTCGACATAATCTTTAGGAATTAAACAACCTTCAGGAAGTTGGAACTCACAGCCCAACATTCCATCAATGTATCCAGTATTACGGTAAGTCCTAAACTCAATATCGTCATCTGTCAAAGTGGGGAAATCCTTCCTTGCCTCTTCTGCCAATTGTTTGATAGTTGAGAGTGAGTGTCCATAGGGGCTATTTAGCATATAGACATGAGGCATCGTAGGCTTGAGGCTCAGCACATGGTTAGATGGTAAGGGATGACGTAGTTTTTTCTAATCATTTTTTCGGTTCTCGCAAATAGGGGTATCCGTCTGAGTAATCATCGCGCAAGTGGAAACCGTATCGTTCATACCAATTTTCAAGTTGAAAAACTGTCGGGCAATGGTCGTCAAGCGAGACAGGCACTAATACAACCGTGAAGCCAAGTGAATCAGCTAACCAACACACTTGAGCTAACAGACGACTGCCAAGTTTCATGCCACGATACTGAGCCTCTACTTCTATTTCTTCTAAGATAATTTTCTTGTTGGTGTGGTCAATGAGTAAACTAGCATTACCGCGACCTTGGGGGTCACTTATGGTTGTGATGATGTAATGCGAAAGTAGTAAAGCAGTCATCATCCTTGAGGCAGAAAGAAAACAACTGAGTAGATAATCCAAGCATCAACAATAAGAAGCGCCCAGAACCAATACCAATCAATCTGAAACTCGAAACGAACTTCGGGGAGAACATCGTGCGCCAACTTCAGAGCCAGTGCAGCTAGGGCAGAAAAGAATATGTAGAGCTTCATGTCAGTTCCTTATAGCTCCTATGTTAAATAAAGCGGTACTTGCACTCTAAGTACCGCGAGAGTGATTATCGTGTAATGAGTCGAAACATCTGAGCTATTTCTTCAAGAGGCGTAACAGGAGGTCGCTGCACCTTGAGTTTGGTTGGGGTTGGTACTGTAGGTTTGGGTACGATACCGTACTTACGTTTACCAAATCCAAGTGACTTTTTCATTTAGTATTTATCTCCGACACCATACAAACCAGAAGGAACAATCACAAAACTACTCAAACCATAATAATTGAGCCATTCTAGGGTATTGGGGTGGTCGAGTTTAGTCTGAACAATTTTTTTTCACTTTGGCAGGTTTAGTGTCCCAATCAATAAGAAGAATGTCATACAACTCAGCTTCGCCATCATCGTCAGCAACTAGCGGCAACTCACCAACAACACCTTCCCACACTTCTTTTTCTGCCTCTGCTTTAGCAAAAGTCTCTTGCACCAGACGAACTCTGCGCCGAATCTCTGCAAGTGGGTTAGCATTTGTTTTATCGGAGTTAAAGGAATGCTGAAAGTCTATGGCTAGTGTCCTTGCGCCATCAGAGAATTTGACTACGAAACCAGAAGAGAAAATGCCACTACGAAAATCTTCGGTAGCTTCAATAGGCGATGTTAGTAAGTCAGATGATTCACGATTGAACTGTTTAGCCTGACCATCGATTTGTAGATAGAAATTGTCACCAAACTTTTCGACTCGAACTCTAGACATAATGAATACTCCTAAATAAGTGTTGAAGAAGAAAGAACCTATAAGCAACCGCCAACCGTTCTTTGTTGGATACGGGTAGTTGCGACTCTTGCTCAGCGCAAGTCGTCTTTTTCGGGTTCTGTGGTAGGACTTATTGACATTGCCTGAAGATGTTACCACTTAGCCTGAACTTTTGAAGCTAGACCAGAAAGAATGATTGAGGAATACCAAAAACTAGGATAGCCCTGACAAGCATCTTTAACTTGGTCACACTTGTCGTTCCAGTCGCTTTCAGATGTAGCACTATTCATCAAATCGATTACTTGTTGTTGTGTCATAATACTTTTTTGATTGGTAATAAAAATTGTAGAGTGAGGGAGGATTTGTGTCACTCCCTCTGAAGACTTAACTATGCTCCAATGTGCTTAGCAGGTAATAGCTCGTCTAGGTAGTCGAATGCATTCTTGCGAACCTTGCCAAACATATTGCCCTTGAAGCCAGCTAACGGGTCAAAACCTGCGTCCTTGCCAGTGGTTTTGACATAGGAAGTCGCAGCATTGGCATAGCGATATCCTGTGTGCTGATTTGCATCGAAGATATCAACGTCAGATAAGCTTCTATAGATGTCCATGAACTTGTGGTAATTCTTGACTGCGGAAGGGTAAGTCTCGTCTTCGTCTAGAACCGCAGGTATTTCTTGTGTGCGGCGAATTGCAAAGAGGTCGCGAGTGAGAGTGTCAACCACTTTTTCATCGAGCTTCAGGTCACGCAATGCCTCTAGGTGCGGCGCAGTCTCGTTATGGAATCGGGTTTTAGCCAAGTCGATGTTCTGTTTAGCCATCGCCATGAGTTCTTGTGGTGACTTGTGACTGCCCTTTTTGGGGTCAAAGCCGAAGAATTTCTCAGTGCCTTTTGCCGAAGCTAACGCCATCGTCAAAGTGTTTTTGCAGATAGCTCGGAATGAACTGAAAAAGACTGCGCGAGGTGTCGTTCCGTCATGGGAGAGTGTGAAAATCATATAAGGGGTGATTTTATCTGCTTCACCTTGGATTGTGATAACTTCGTCGGGAATGAGATTGTTGACTGCGAGAATTGCACCAGAGTCAAGCAAGAGCCAGTCTTGAATCTCAATCAGACTTTCATCGGTGTAATTCTCTAGCCAGCGCAAGCCATCCTGATATTGGATGATACGGTATTTGCTGGGAACTTTTAGTGCAAAATTACGTCCGTGATGGTCGATGTGTTCTTGTTCGAGATAGGTTGGATTGATGCCAACTGCCTCTTCTGTCAGAAATTCTTGGCGAATGTAGTTGGACTTGAGAGCGTCTACGGGTGTGTTGTCTTCATTCATGTTGGGGTACATGAACGCTTGCCACTCTTCGAGTTTAGCTTCAGCGATGATGTCGATTGGAAACATCTTAGGGACTACTCTGGAGGTTTCGAGTTGACCGAAAGCACCAGTCGTACTAACGTGTAGTGACTTCGGTGTATTGTCGATAGTGGGAGTGGTTGTGGTCATTTATTTAATCCTGAGTGAATAGATGCAGAAAAGAAAAGCGAGACTATTTTTCGTCGTTCTTGTCAGATGGTGTGAGTAAACAAATAGTGACAGCACCAACCCAAACAACAGCGTAGAAAGTCCAGATAGGGAAAAACATCATGCAGGAATACCTAGTTAGAGATTATTAAAAGTTTGCTTGGAGCCATCGTTAGATGGTGTTGCCCTTTTTAGGGGCGTTCGCATAAGTTTCACCAGACCTATTCAGAGTTAAGTTCCTGCGAGTTGTCTTTTTACCAGTTTTGAAAATCTTTAAAGGCTCTGCCTGTATATCGGAGGAGGTCGGGCTAAGGCATAAGTCATGATTTATTCCTGTGAAAAATCGATTGCGTTTTCTTCGATGAACTCGATAACATAACTTAAATCTTGCTCGGAAATTGGTAGCTCGATGAGTTCGTGGTCGTACTCGTTACGAAGTTCTACAAATTCTCCTGATGAGCTAGTAGTTACTGTGATTGGGTACTCTAAGCTACGTTCGTGATTCTGTACGATGTGTTCTTTGACTTGCTCAATTGTAGTAATCATCGGCTGTACCTATCTTTCTGTAGTGTTGAGTGAGTATCATTCTTGTCGTTCAAGTACCAAGTGACCAATCGTACATATCGGTAATCGAGTCGGTCAGCCTGAAGTCTACCTCCCAATACCAGTATGATATCGGTATCAGGGGATGTTGGTAAATCTACCCGCAGAGCTAGTTTAGTCACCTCGTAGTTGACATCCAAGACAATCTCAAAGATGTCTTCATGAGACGCTTGCGCTAGAAGGGCAGAAAAGAGGGTGAGGTTACGAATGGAATGTTCATCGGCGTAGCTGACGTTAAAGCATTGACTGTTCTTGTAGACTCCATACTCTGACCAGACGTAGCTGAAATGCTTGTGTTTGGCATGATTGGAGATGATGAGAGACTTCTGTGCGTGAGTGAGTAGCGCGAGTTGTTGGGCAATGATATAAGGGTCGCAGAACTTGCGTGGCGCGAGTAGGCGATGGTGCAAGGATGTAGTCATTACAGTGTCACCCCAAATCTATTTTCTGCAAATTCGAGCGTAGCGTCAACATCGGTAAACACTTTCTCAATCAAGCGTCCTGAATGTCTGTAGAGCAGCACCAATTCTTTTTCTGTGTGCAAGAGGATGAACTCTTTTACTGCGAGAGGTCTACCAGCGATTTTAGACGGCTTGTAGCCCGTTGCAAGCTTGCCGAAGGTACATTCTAGGCTTTGACGCAAGAACAAGTCGTGGAGGCTGAAATCTTGAAGTGTGAGAGGGTTTTTGGGTAGTGTGGCGAGAGTCATTTTGTTCTCCTGAGAAGTAGTGGAATGAATAGCCCCGTCTAGCCGCTAGGTCAGCTTGTGAGACTAAAATAAATCGCTTGCTACCCGTTCATCCCAAGTAGCTGAAAGGATTTGTGAACCAGTGTAGAGGTAGTAGTGGGAGCTAGGCGCACCGTAGAGTCTGCCAGAGTAACGAGTGCGGAAGACTACATTCTTTTCTGCTACTGCAATCAACTGTTGACCAGAACCCATGTAGCCAGCAGCACCTTGAGCAATACGTCCCTCTGCAAGAATCTCACAAGGGAAAGGAAGGAACTCGATATTATCTGGGTCGTAGTCTGGCACACAGTCGCCTGTGTGAGAATTACTGCCACGAAATCCGATTGAGGTACGAAAAGTAATTAGACATTTATCATTTGTCAACGTATTGGCAGCTTCGATAAGCTTTTGACCACCTTTTTGAGTTTTGCCTAGAGATACATGATTGATACTTACTTGCCCTTCAGCATCGAATTTAGCACGACTGGAGGTGTTTAGTTCAACAGGCAGAAAGGAGAGTTGTCTACCTCGACCTTCTTCCCCTACTTGAACGACTGGGATTTTGATACCACTTGATAATTCACGGGCTTGGACAAGAATACCTTCAGTCGGTTTTCCGTTTTCAATTGTGTATGTTTTCACGGTGTTTGTTTCCTTGAGTAATTAACGTGTGAAGTAATGAAAGCGATTTTAGTATGCGTTGTGATGAGACGTAACTTAGAATCTAGGGCTTATTGACATTGCCTAGCTGGATAGTTAGGGGAATGGTGATTTTCTATATGAGTCCAACTTTTACCAAGTTTAATAGTAGAAATTACACTTGAATTTATTTTGTACATCTTAGCTATAGAGGCTTGAGTAAACCCTAAATGCAACAATTCAAAAATTGTGGGTATATCAAAATCTGTAAGTTTTGACATTGAATTTTTTTCGCCTTTTACCCTCCCTTTTCTAACCTTATCTTTGCAATTGTCTGAAACACTGCCAAGAAACAAATGTTCAGTATTTGTGCAAGCAGGGTTATCACACTTATGGCAAACAAGCATACCTTTGGGAATTTCGCCATTAGCTAAAGTCCAAGATAAACGGTGCGCTCTCCATTCTTTACCTTGATACCTTGCCCTTCCATAACCATCCCTATCTTTAATACCCTCGAAATTTATACAATCGTCCATAAAATCATTTACTGCTTTATTCGTCTTATTAGTCTAACAAGAGGGAGCTTTGTTGTCACTCCCTCCAAAGTTTTAACCTACTGCCAGAGCTAAACATCCGCAAGGCTTGATATCGCTAGCAGAGTAAACTGTATCAGTCACAGTAGCTAACTTTGATGTGTCGCCGCCAAGAGCTTGCACAGCAGAGCGATAGAGATTGGACACGATGTAGATATCGTAACCGTCTGGAAGTGCATCGTAGGAAGTGAACTGAACAGCACCAACAACAGGTACAGGGCAGTTCTCAATGGTTGGAGTAGGGGCGTTAGCTGTCTTGCAGTTGACAGGTGTACCTTTAGCAATTGTGAAGATTGGTTCTGCTCCAACAGCAGCAATGTATTTCCGTTGGGCTACATCGAACTCTACATCAGACTTGTTGTAGAAGTTGATTTGGTGTGGTGTTGCGTTGTAGATAGTCATGTTTTTTATTCGGGTGATTGGTAAAGGGTAACTAGCGTCAGCTAATCACTCCACACGATGCACTAACACAAGCTAATGCATCGTGTGGAAAGATTAATCACAGTATTCGGAGGCAACTTTTTCAATTACTTCGATTGCGTCATCTATAGAGGAATCTTCAGTAGGGAGATGAAGTGTTTGCCAATAATACTTATTGTGAAGCGATACTGCGTTAGGGTAGCTTTCTGGCTCTACTACTACGATAGGAAATCTTGGTCTAGGCTCAATCTTTTTTACATATTCTTTGACCTGTGCGATTGTTGTAATCATGATGCTTCTAGCTCCTGTTGTAGTCTTGTGTACTCTTGGAAGTGATACTGAGCCGCTACTTGTTTTTTAGTGCGCTCAAGTTGCTCTTGTTGTTTTTGTTTTGTTTCGTACTGTGTTGCATCGAACTCAAAATTGAATAACGTTGCAATGTATTGTGTTGAATCAATCAATGCGTGAATGCTTTCATAGCTTATATTTTTTTCTATAGCTTTGTCAAGTACTTTTTGAGCTTGTTTGAAGATGTTTATAGGATTTACATCTTTAGGCGTACATCTAATTGGGTAGGTAACTAAGCGCTCAACCCAAAGAAATTCAGCAGTCGGAGCAAGAGCAAATTCGTTATAAGGTACGTGAGGGATGTTTTTCTCTTCTGCCATCAGGCGAAGCGAATGAACTCGATTGCGATTGCATACTTGAGAGCTACCGCAGTCGATGAATAAGATATCTTTTTGCCAAGCTGCTATCATTTCGCCCGAAGCATAGAGATAGCCTTCAGAATCGATTTGTAAGCCACTGGAAGAAAGGTCTTTACTTCGTAACAGAAAAGAATCGATGAGTTGTTCTTTTGAGAGATTAGTTTTTGCCATCAGATTGTAGTTTTAGGTATTCTTCTTTAGTAATTTCATGTAAGCCCCAGTGATTACCAAGAGTGACATTTTGAGTCAAGCAGTCCTCAGCCTGTTCAATACTAGGGGCAGTGATTGTATTGGCATAGAAATAGTCTGGAATGTAGTAAGAAAAGTATTTCATAGGTCGAGTGCCTCACATTTGATTGCTTGGTATTCAGAGTCAGGTGAGACTTGCCTCCAGTAATCTAAAGCCAACTCTACTGCTTTCGTAGTCTGGAAAATCTCTTCGAGAAACTGCCAACCATTCTTCGTTCTTAGCTGAATTTTAAAGAACGGTCTGCTTAGTATCTCTAGATATTCACTTCTAGGTATTTGAATCAGACCAGAGCATCTATAGGGAAGATGTTTGACCTTCTCTTGTGCTTCAGCTAAGGACTGAGCCTTAACCACTTGTGCGCCGATTGTGTCTACAAGATGGTAGGAGTAATATTGTATAGGTTCAATTTCAAAATAATAGTGTTCGGTATTTCCAAAGTCAGCCGAGTTCTTTTTCGGTGAATGTTTGTTAGCCATCAGCTATATCTTCTTCTGATAGACAGTAATCCTCACTGTTAACCACAGAGTAAGTGAATTGAATCAATACCTTTCTAGGGAATTTTCCAATAGTCTCTACTCGTAGTGTTATATCGCTGCTGGGTTGATGGCAGTAATCCAGAACTACAATTTGAGCATTGTATTTTTCGAGAAGCTTACGCAAGTCCCTGCGGATATCAGGCTTAGGCTCTTCTTTGGGGAGTTCAACAAACACGAACACATCATTACCGTTAGACAGGAAACCATGCTCTAGGCGATACTTGACTACGCCGTTGAACGTTAGCCAGTTGTACTTATCTGCAAGCTCCTGAGCGATGCGCGAAGCAGTATAGCCACCGTCTTGTTCGACGCTGCGAGAGATAGCGGGAACACCTTCAGCTTTAGCGCGATACTTGTGAGTGATACTGGAATAGGAAACTTGAATTGCTTTCATTTTATTTAAAGTTTTGGTTATAGTGATAATTGTCTTGGGAGAAATCGAAAGCCTTGTTGGGTGAGTTGGTGAAGTTCAAGAAACCTTCTAGTTGATTAGTAGTGTCAAAGCGATATACAGGAGTGCAAGGCATGATTAGCTTCGCTGTACTCTTGCGTAATTGCTTGTCAGCTTCGATTTGAAAAGGGAGTCTAGTGTCTTGTGGCATAATTTTCTCCGAAAAAGTTGGCAGAAAGAGAGGGGAGTTAAGGGGTGTACCCTCTCAAGTAATGCTTCAAGATTTGATTAGCGGATGTGATGCTTCGATGTTCAGTGTCGATGCTTCGCGCAGTTCCCAAGCTGTGCGATGTGAATTGTTGCGGACGATAGCTACATCAGGTAAATTACCTGTTAGCTTTGCGTGTTCAAGGTTTAGAAATGCTTCTCTTGATGGTGAATGTTGAGACATGACGTAATGCTCCGTGATGTGAATGTTTTTGTTGTTGAGCGTTTGACTGCTCTTGTCTGTTCGTTAAGGGTAGCTTCTCACGAACAGATAGGAAAAGTCAACTGCGTAGGCTATTTCTTAGGGGATATCTTTTGGTGATGTAATAATTACTTCACAGTTATCGTCAATTTCATGAATATCGATATACTCATTATTGAAAACTAGGATAGGCTTTTCTTGAATATCTGAGTTGTCTAGAATCTCAAGATGAGCATCGAAGACGCAAGCTAAATCAGAGCTAGGGTCACAAGTCCAATTAATAGACGCATTGTATTCTTCAAGAAGCTTACGCAAAGCCGTCTTGAAATTCTTTTTTCTGATATTTAGCATTTCTTTATTCCAAAACTTGATTTGTATATCGTTAATTTCGACTTGTTGGGCGACAGTTCCTTTGTAGCCCCAAAGTTTGCCCCCTTTTCTTTGGCAGACAGGACACTCTAGATAAGCGTAAGGCATAGTTCGATTCACAAAAACATCTATGCCTCTCTGCACAATTGGTTCAGTGTTGCAACAATGGGTTATAGACATTAATCAATTTTCCTTGCGAATTTTGCACCAGACTTCGACAAACGTTCGATATTGTCTAGAAAACGATTGGCACTTTCTTCATCATCAAAGTAGCGCCCAGAATGAAAATCAACAAAATCTTTTGTGATGTGACATACAATTGGATTGACTGTACTGTTACTCTCACGCAAGCAAACGAAGTCAGGTGTCGATAAATCGCGCACCACGACACGAATACACTTTGGCTGTATATTCTCAAGCCAAAAGCGATATTGTGTCTTGACAGCTTCAGGATGTGGCAATTCTGCGATGTGCTTTTTATTGCCATGCTGAAAATCTACAGGAAGCGAAGCTAGAAATATATCTAAATTGTTGATGAAGCTAGCTAAAGTGTAGGGTTCTGTTGTGTTGTTATATGTTGCCATGATTTTAATCTCTAATAGTTTATCAATGCCCCGTATAGCCGATAGGTCAGCACCAAAACTAGAATACGATTTTTTGGGCTGCAAATTCCCCTGTGTAATGCCTTACAGCAGCTTGTAAGACAATCTCAGAAAAGAGAATTTTGTCCAAGATAGGGAATATCTCAAGCGTAGGGACGTTTTCATGTTTCCACAAGTAATCGAACAAATCATCTTTTGCTTTCTGGTAAGCTTCAAATTCACTATGCAAGCTAAACCCAAGTTCAGAACGTCCAGACTCAAAATGATGTCTGTAATCATGGACAGCACGAAACTTCTGGTTGGTAGCTTCATCCCACAAAGGATGCTCATTGAATAGCGAGAAAATGAATACATGATTGTTTTGAGCGATGTCATCAAACAGCGCTTTACTGTTTTCATAGCTGTCTGCTTGTTCAGTTAACTCAACTTTCAAGCCCTTGGCAACAATGGCATCATATTCATGATTAATCCATTTTGTCAAAATGTCCCCTGTAAGTTCAGGCAAGTTTGGGGTTTGGTCAACACCGTCTAGATATCTTTGTGCTAATGCTTCTAACATCTTTTTTTTATAGCTCCAATTTAGGGTTAACGAGTAGTGTGAATACTCTTAGCTGTGCAATAGCTTACACTACACAGCTAGGAATAATCAACGATATGTTTCAGGTCTATAGCACCGTGTTAATATCAGGGTATTCTACATAAGCCCAAAAATAATCACCATCATACGAATCTAAAAAAGACCATGTAGAATCTGTATGGTAGATAACACCTTTATGGAGCGAATTAGCTGATGCAAGGTCAGCAAGAAAATCGATTTTCTCTTGTTCACTGAAACCTTTAGATAAAGTCAATACACGGTCAGGGGTGTATACATACTCACCAGTTTCCCAACTGCCCTTATAACTAGCTTGAACTTTAGCGGCTATAATTCCGAATTTCTTGATAAGTTCTAGAGTAGGGAAGATAAATTGTGAATTGTAATTTCTATCAATGTCAAAATGTTTCAGCATATTTTTATACCAGATTCAAATCAAATTTAAGTTGCACAGGCTTAGGAATGCCGTAGACTTTAGCACACCAAATCATAGCTTGCAATTGGTGGCTTAGCAATCCCTTTTCCCTAGCAATGCGGTTGAAGACTACTTCAAATTCACGATATGCCGCCTTAGTGAAACTAGCAGAACCCACAATTTCAGGTACAAAGATTTGTCCCATGTGAGAGTCTAGAGTACAACCCGTCTCAACTTTAGGGTAAAACCCGTTCAGAAAGAAATGGGATGTTTTGGGCGCATTCAAAATCTTCAAGATATTGGTTTCTAAAAGCTCATCCTGCGGCAGTGAAAGCACTGCTAGAGACTTTCTCAAGTTCAGGGAGAACAAACACCTAATACCAGAGTTGTAGAGCGTCTCACAGTCATTTATAACTGTTTGCGTCAACTCACATAACAACAGAGCGAACTCTTTGTTTTTTTCCCAGCTTGTAGAGGGACTAAGGCAAGAGATTACACCGCACCACTGCAAGAGCGAAAATTTGGGGTTTACGCTATGGCAGAATTTTGCAGTTTCGTGAAATTCTGTAGAATACCAGTCTTTGCATTCTGGATAATACCTGATTGCCAGATTGTAGTAATAGTCAACACGTTTTCTAATGACAGATTCATTGAGATGCTTTAATGTTACAGAGGTTTTTTTCACAACTATCTAGCCTATACAGACTAGCCTAAAGGATAGTAGAGACATTCAACAGAATGAATGCTCTTAATGGGATAGTCTTGCACTATCCGCATAGGAGAACTCATTATTAAAATTCTTTCTTTTTCATTACAGATAGAACCGTCTCAAACGTCTCTACCTTTGTTTCAAGATTCCGAATTTTGTCATCTTTTTGCATACCAGAAATAAACAGATTCAAGGCTACAAAGCTAGGAGCAACAGCGCCGAATAGGGCAGCTCCAATTAGAGTTCCCATTACGCATCCCCCCTAATAAATTTGGGGCGTGAATTCACAGAAAGAAGCATTACAGCTTCTTGGTGGAATTGCTTAGCAAGCCATCCTGCAAGGTGTTTTGCTTGGCTGTCAGTAATACCAAACACTTCAAAGCGAATTGTATTTTCTGGTATACCTTGCCAATAACCTTTCCCTTCATAGACCGAGAAAGAATTGCAGTCTAGTGTTTTGAGACATAGAGCGAAATAGTCTACAGCCCTAGTAACGTCTATAGCGTCAACTGTATCGCCAACATTGCGACCGAGTGTTACTTGATGTGTTTGCATCGTATCATCTAGCCTTATAGACTAGCCTTAGTAGGATGAAAGCGTAGCAAGTAATGTTATTAGCATCACTCCGCACGATAGCTAACGCTAGTTGCCAAGTTATTAGCTACCGTAGGGAAAGATATTAATTAATCAGGGAAAACAGGAGCTAAACCGTGTTCTATCCAATCATAGCCAGAAACATAATATCCAACTTCATCATCAGTACGTTGCTCTTGCAATTCTGCCCATGTACCATCTTTATACCAGATAATACATTTTTCAGTATCGTAACCAAGAACCTTTGGAAATTCATTCCTGTACCATTCATGAGAATGTCTAGAAAAATCAGTGAATGCAAGATTAGCTTTAAGCTTTTCTAAAGTTTCTTCATTGAGTTCACTGATTTTGACAACAAACCTACCACAATCATACCCTTTTGTAGAAATTACAGAATCAGGGTAAGGGAAACAATCTACAGGAACACTGTAAGATAATCTCACAGATAGCACTATTGAAGTAGCTTCAATACCTTCATCATTAGTTAGAGGGATGTAGATATCTTTCAACAAGCACTTAGTATTTGACATTTTTCTATCTTGCTAAAAAGCAAGCCGTAAAGGATAGAATTTTTTTGGGGGAATTGGAAAAGTTGTATAGGGTAAATAACCCCTATGGGTACTCTACATAATGTTACAAGCTTTCCACTTGTACGGACTAGTGCTAGTCTTAGCTGTGCTGTCAGCTTATTTATAATCGTTCTAGATGATTGATTGCTATTCTTATATAGCTATTAGCGTACTGTAGACTTTTCTCAGAATCTCTTTTACAGACATCATTAGGAAATTCGTTAATCTTAAAGTCAATTTCAGATATTAACTTTTCAATTCGCTTTAATTTTTCTAAATTACTCATTGTCTTATCTCCTATGTTTTCAAGTGATGCCTTACGGTAGTTAGCTTTACAGCACAGTTAGGACTAGACTAGACTTAACCAAGTTACAGTAGCAAGGATAGTAATAGATTCTAAAATTGTAGAATCTCTAGCAGTATTACAGCTATATAGCCTATAGCTTGCCTGAACAGTCGTGGTTAAGTAGTTTTTGTCTCAGTTACTTCTTTCCATACTCTTTGCTGCGATGTAGTTGATTTTACATACTTTGTATCGTATCGTAGTTATCCCAATAATCTTGATTGTATATACCGAATTTATCCGCTAAGTATTTTGCATACTCTATAGCGGTTTCTAATCTCTCTTGAGCTAATTTTCTGGTTAGTTCAATTCGTTTTTGTTCAGTCATTATCTTATTTTCCTTATAGTAGCGAGTGAATTACATCGCAGTAAGGAATACAGAAAGAAGTAACGCGATTATTTAAGGTCATCGCAGTGTTTTGTTATAGCGCCCTAATCAGTATTACAAGCGCTGATAGTTTCAGTACTCTATCAAACTAACCGCTATCTAAAGATATCTTAAATTACTTTAGAATCATAGCTTTTATGCTTAAGTGTTATATCTTAGTGACTTGCTATCATCACGACACGCCCTTACAGCCCTTTACAGGCATACAGCATTTTTCAACTGTCGGAATTATGTGTATTCAATTTTCAAGGTACTAGAGATGCGACCGCTTGGCTTGCGTCTTACCGCTTGCTTTGCTTATCTCGTATCTCATGTAAATTAAGTTATCAGGTTATCTCTAGAATGTAAAGCCCCCTCGCAGTATGTAAACGGATAAAAGTGGTTAAAAGTCTTACAGTGTATAGAGAAAAAAGTTTGAAAATTCTTTTTAGTCCTGCAATTTTCGTATTAACATAATATAGCGTGTATGTATTTCTATGCTTGTATGTGTATTCGCTAGAGATGTATATATGCTTAGCAGCTACCTCTAGATTGACCTGTAAGACTTGTTTACATACATTCAGGAGTATTTGTACCCTAGCAATTTTGCTAGTCTTAAAATCGATTTTAGAGCTATGCAACAAATTGCATATAGTAAGTATCGTTAAATAATCATTAGAGTGAAACATATATAATAATCTAAAAGGATGAGTGATTTAATATCAATCATCTCAAATGATTATACAGTAGGATATACACGTTATACGGTATCATATAATACAATCTGATGCTGATATATAAACGAATAAGCTGATATTTGTCTTAGGGAAGTAGATGAGTTAAGAGATAGAATGTGAAGTTTGTGCGAGAGATAGAACGGATTTGTTCGTGTGCTTCTCGTATATACGAGAATTATACGAGAGAAATAATATGCCCCACTTGCTTCGACTAAGTGTAAATCTGACACTAACATATAGTTGCAACTGCAATCATCTACACATATACCAACGAGTTTGCGCCATCACAGCATTGTTTGATAGTACTCGAACATTCATACATACAGTGAAATGCACAAAGATTGTCCTCCAGAAGAAGAAGTAGAAGTATATAGGTTAAGTTTATTCGATTAGCAACTCGACTGTGTAAGGGTTTCAGCCTCAACATCGATTAGCAAAACAGCTTATTCGATTAGCAAATTCTTCATAACTAACCCAAACAATTATGAAACTGCCCTATTTGATTAGCAACATAATCGCAAAAATACTGCTAACAGGTATGCTAATATAATAATAGTAAGCTACTTAAATAAATATGGACGAGACTTCGGCGCTTGTAGCCCAACTAGAAAAAAGCCTGTGGCGTAATCCCACAGATGAAGAAGGGGTTTTAGGACTTTTCAGTGACTCAGATAAACCATTAGCCAGTGTGCTTCTTGGTGGTGTTGTAAGTATGCAAAAACAACTGTCAGAAATAAAATCCCTGATAACAGCTATTGCAAGTAACAAGACCAATTCAGTAACACCCACAGAGCTAGGTATGTTCTTCATCATGGACGCTTACAAGTACCTTATCGAAGACTTTACCCTTATAGGCGACAAAGTGGCTTACAGGGGAGAAATATGCGGTCAGAGTGATTCGGTAATTTTGCAGTTATCTATACGTCTCGAAGACTTCTTTGGTTCTAAGGATGTCCACTTTGCAAATCTGTTCAAGGGATTGCGCCGAGCCTTAACCAAACGTGATAACGTGCATCAAGACTATAAATTACTATTGCAGAATGAGTTGGACGAATACTTCAGCCAACATAAAAAAGCTAAGCGAATTAAGTTCAAGGTCATAGCAGACATCTTCTCTGAACTACCTGATGTCACAGAACAAAAACTAAAAGTGTGGCTTGAAGAATTGGGATACAATCCTAAACCAGACGTTAACCGAGTATTATGGTACACCAATAAATAAAAATATGAAAAAGCTAATATTAGCGACCCTAAGTAGTAATCCGCAAGTTCTATACCCCGACTCCCGCCTACATAGTCGAGTGCGATACAATAAACATTGGAGACACTTGTTCTAACTAACACCCTTATGCAACACTTCGCAGATTTTAGTAACGCAGCTAGAAAAACATTTACAAGAACAAAACAAGCTACCCTGCTTGGTGGTCTAGGTAATGTCAAGGAAGGTGCGCCAGTACCTAAAGAACAAAGGCGAACAGTTACAAGAGAAGTGCCTACACCTCCCCCTAAATACAAAGGACTTCTATCCTTCCTTAACCCTAAGAAACCTGCTACACCTGCAACCTACACAGCAACTGAAAAATTTACACCTGAAAACCCTTTAAATGATAGGATAGGTTATGTAGATGCAATACAAACTGCCAGAAGAGGTAGTACTAACCCCATAAAATCCAACAGCTATATCGACAGACAGGGTTACATGAACACACCTCAAGATAACACTGTGCTGGCGGGAACCATAGATAAATTAAGAAAGACAGCCAGCGTAGACCCTAAAAATGAATATGGAGCTTTATTGTATAAAGATGACCCTAGAGTCACTTTAAAAACCACACCTATAACGGGAGGTGGTAGTCATTCAATAAAGCTCTATAGTGGAAACACAGAACAAGATAAGAAATCGTTGGTCAATATCCATACTCACCCACCATACGCAAAAACAATTGCAGGTGTCACACCCTCACCTAGAGATTTTCAAATGGATGCTAATCAAAGATACGATACTCCTAATACAACATCTTTGATTTTAGCAAATAACCCTATAACTGGTCAAAATCATATCACACAATATAAAACTAGCAAACACCCCTCTTCAAGAATTGCTAAGCATTTAGATGAAAAAATGTATTCAGATGCCAATCACCAAACTTATGCTGAGACTGATAGACAGGATTTCCTAAACACTTTTAGAAATTACAGGCAAAATGTCAAAAATCTTGGCGGAGACTATAAAGTAATTAGCAATAAAACTAATCAGTAATATAAACAAATGAACACTGACGACACCACCACCCCCACTACAACCAAGAAGCCCTCGACCAAGCTGCCTGACATCTTTCCTCCCAAACTAACCGACCTCAAAGGACTGACGGGCAAAAAAGCTGACAAGAAGATGCTGAAAAGTATCGCAAAGCCGCCCCTTATGCCCAAGGCGTTGCAAAAGAAAAATGCCAGTGCAGAACTCATCGAACGTATTAAAAGTTAGTGGCAAGCGAATACTGGAACAATAATGACCAACTAGAGGAGTCTATCAGTGAATAAGCTCCCATTAGAAAAAGAAACGAGAAATAAAGTTGCGAATTTCTTTAAATCTCAAGGTTACGTTGTGCAGATGGAATACAAGACCCCCTACGGTTTTATAGATATCCTTCTCAAAGAATATAAACCAAGCGGTGAAGTCATTTATCACCTAATTGAATGTAAAAGAAAAAATGACAGCACAGCCATCAAAAATAGTATAGGACAACTCATCTGCTACGCTAAGCACTTCCCTAAATCTCAAGTGCAATTATATTTTTGCACCAGTTGTAAAAAACCTCTGTCTCAGGAATCACTCAGAATAATGCAAGCAAACCCCGACATCCTCTATAAGGTATTCTAGTAATATACAGAATAAATAAAATCATGCAACATTTTGCCAATTTTATCCGCCTCAGTGACAAGAACATCAATGCAGCCCGAAAGAAAATCACAGAGTTGCAACCTAACGGCTGGACAGAACTAAGCGGCTTCAAATCCGACAACACACCATCAGCACTGAAGCTACACGATACACTTCAGCATAGGCTCATTGACAAACCCATATTCAAAGCAGCAACAGGCATAGACCCCAATACACTATTTCCTAGTGGCTCACCTCAACAAGCTACCAAGATGATGCCGCTAGTTCAACAATCTCCCAGCATTTCAAGAGACAGGCGCAATGTCCTTAACGAAACTATCGAGAAGATGGTAGATGTAGGTACTTTCCCCAGCTACCGCAGCAGATTACCCGTAGATACTATGGAGTTACTACCTAACACCAAGTTCGACGCTGTGATGCCTTACATACGCAAGAAAGCTAAGCCAGCAGATAGGTTAGCTGCTGAGGCTATTAGCATGACATTCCTACCAACCAGCAGCAATGAAGAGTTTCGCAACATCTATCTCGACACAGCACAACGCGATAGCAGAATACGTGCAGCAATGAAAGAGCGACTACCCAAACTAGCGACCGAGAAATTGCAGCCTAATGCCAGTGCTGGTCAACGCTTAAGGGCTAAGCTCGAAGACAGAAAAAATTACAGCAAGCAATTTGACTGGACTAGAGACTTGAGCGCAAGGGAAGACCGACTCAACCAATATAGACAAACAGGACTAATGCCAAGATGATGCACTTTACTTCTTTTCTGCCAACGAACGTAGTGAGTGACTTCAGCAACAGCGCTCGTAAGTCATTCACACGACAAAAGCAAGCCACACTACTTGGTCAAAATGTCAAGTAAAAAAACTAAAGTCCCCCTCGAAAAAGTTACCAGAGAGAAAGTGGCGAGTTTCATGAGAGCAAGCGGATTTGTTGTCCAACAAGAAGTGGTCGTGCCAACTGGTCGTATCGATATTTTGGTCAAAGAGTACAAACCAAACGGGGAAATTACCAACTACATTATCGAGTGTAAACGTTATGGAGACAGCAATTCAATCAAAAATGCAGTGGGTCAGTTGAGAACTTACGCCACCCACTATGGTAAAAATACTAAATTGTATATATGTACCAGCGACCCCACACCCTTAAACAAGGAAGCCCGAAAAGTTCTATCTTTGAATCCCGATATCCTCTACAAAGTATTCTAACTATATGAACACTTCCTCATTCGCTCGTATCCGTAACGCCAAAGCACTTCTCCTCACATCAGACAAGCGTGTAATGCACTTCCCTGCCACAAACAAGGTACGCATCGACAACATACTTCCTGACAATCCCAACTATAAAGCAGCAGCCAGACGCGCCAGCGTGAAAGAATATGAGAACGCAAGTAAAGCAGCCTCTACGACAGGGTTAGTTCCACCAGTGCAAAACTACCGTGAACGAGGGAACATGACCTCCTACACGCAAGACTATGCTGGTAAGCCATTACCTGACAAACTAGAAGGAATCTCACCAAAGGAACAATATAAAATTGGTAGTCAAGTAGGGCGTATGCAAAATCGCCTATACGAGAAAGGTATGGGTCACATGGATATACATGAAGGCAATGTAGTTAGACCAAACCCAAATAAAAAACAACTAAAATTGGTGGATAATGCTTCAGTAAGACCTATTGAAGTTGAATATGATACAGGCGAGATGAAAAATCCATACTCTCGTCACTGGTTGGGTAAGCCATTTATGACAGGCTATAATAGCAGAATAAACTTTTCGCAACATAAACAGATGCAACATTTCGCTCACTTCGGTTCGCAGGATGCAAATTTCGCACCATTTACAGTAAGCCCAGCCATCGATGCAGCAGCTACTCGTATTGGAGGAGCATTAAGAGGGGGTCAAATAGGTAGTGCTATAGGTACAGGATTAGGTGTAGCTAAGGGCGCTGGAGTTTTTGAGACAGAAGAAGAAAGAGCCAATACTAACGGTTGGGATAGAGCCGCCAAGACGTTAGGTTATGGTTTGGCTGGTAATGCGCTCGGTACTGGACTGGGTACTGCTATTGGTGGTAACTCCAGATTTATTAGAGAGAAAGCTGAGCAAGGCAAACAAGTAGCAGCTAAAGGATATCAAGACCTAAATCAAAAAGTGAAAGATTATGGTACTAAACGACGTAACGACTTTGCAGATGAACGTGGTATTGGTACTGGCGCTGGTGTAGCTGCAATGAAATATAAACGTGGAGCTACTCCCGACCCCTATGCCAATTCTGCAAGACAATCTGGACAACCACCTCGCCCAATTGAAATAGATTAATCCTCATCATCGTCCTCCTCTATCTGACTAAGGAGTTGTAATTTCTTTTGTAGCTCCTTTTGCAATTTCTCACGTTCTTTAGGATTCTTCAACCTTTCTACCGTCTTACTACGATTCAATTGGTCAAGCAGCTCCTGATTAGTTTTGGGTGCTTGCTCCATCACCTTACCATGCATCTCATGCAGCATCTTCAATCCTTTGATTCCTTCGGTCAGCGCCTTCAAGTTAACCTTACTATATTCACGCAAATCCACATCTCCATCAGCGTCCACAGCCTCAAGTAAGTCACCATACTCTTGCTCTAGCCCCAAGTTAATCAGCTTCATCCCCTTACGAATAATAGCCAGCGAATTTGCCTCAGTCTCGCTCTCCTCATTAGTGAAATAGCCAAGCTCAGTACCAAGTGCTTCCTCCTGTACTCGCGCCAAGTAGCTATCGCGCAATCCGCCCCAACCTTCGATAGCAGATTTTTTGGTTAACTGACTAACACCAACTCCAAACTCCCGCGCCAGTTCCTCTAAGTTGTAGCTCTCAGACCAAATTCGCGTATGCCCAGTCTCCTCGTCAAACTCCTCAATACGCTTACCAAGAATATATGCACGTTTGATATCCGTCCAATTAACCCAGCTTGTCTTGCTGAGTTTATGGATAGTTATTTTTTGCATTTCGGGCTGGTCACTGTTCAAATTGCGTAGTGATTGCAGCTTTTGTTCAATGTTATTATTGCTCATCAGTTCTCAAGATTTCCTTTTTCTGCACGCCGTAAGGCACTTGGTTATTGTCTATGTACTCTATCACGCTCTGCTTCGGACTATATAGCTTCAAGTCAAGTTTTTTATGCGGAACTATCCACACCATCACAGCATTAGCCGCCACAACATTCTTTTCTGATGGCATAATGACCTTTAAGTACTCGATGGTCAGTGGATTCTTAGCATCGCACAAAGCAAAGTCAATCAAGAACTGAACACCAATAGTCTCAGGCGGAATGTAGCGCTTGACTGGCTGCTTGAGTATACTGTCTTTAATTTGAACTTTGAATCGAGCCAAGTGAGTTTAGGCAGAATGCTATACTACCCAATATATCACGATATACATATCTATGGCAATCTCTCGAACGACACAGAAAAATTCCAACGACATGAGCGAAGCCGAACTTCGCAAGATGAGTGACGCGCTCGACGATGTGTTGGCAGAAAAAGCAAGCAAAAAACTTCGCCATTTTGTACCTTGGGCTTGGGATTTATATGAAGGTACTCCGCTAGTAAGTAATTGGCACATCGATATTATTGCTGAGCATATTGAAGCCGCGCTCAAAAGACAAATAAGAAAACTGGCAATCACTGTCTCTCCTCGTAGTTGCCTAAAACGTGGCACAGAAATAAGGATGTGGGACGGCTCTGTTAAACCAATCGAAGCAATACAAGTTGGCGACAAAGTTGCCTCATTTGATATCAAACGAAAGATAAAAGTAGAAGGTACTGTAACAGCTAACTTAGATAATAAGTACCAAGAGACATATCGTATTGGACTTGACACTGGATATTCAGTTACAGCCACTATGGAACACAGGTTCTTTACTGACCGAGGATATCGTCATGTAAGTGAACTTAGTTTGGGCGATAAAATCTCAATGCATGACCGTAGGCGCAAAGGCAACGAGAGTGAATCTGAAGAGTATCACTCCAAAATTATCTCACTGGCATACATTGGTACTCACAGAGTTTACGACATTTCTGTGAATAAATGGGACAATTTCATTCTAGCTAACGGTATAGTCAGCCACAACAGCAAGACAAGCATCGCATCTATTTGCACACCAGCTTTTCGTTGGATAACTACCCCTGAAGAACGTTTTTTTCTGTCCTCACACAAGCTTGACCTTTGCACTACCAACTTAATTAAAAGTCGAAACATCATTAACAACCCTAGATATGGGGATAGGTACTGTAAGCTCGATAGTCCAACATATTCTTTTCGTTTAGCAGAAGACCAATCAACCAAAAAGAAAATCAGCAACACAGCTAGCGGTGATATCAACATCTCCTCACCTGACACTGGAATTATCGGTAATGGAGGCACTGTCTTTCTTATCGATGACATTATCGATGAAACGATGTACCAAAATGAGCGTATTCGTCGTGAGCGCAACAACTGGGTAACTGACCAGCTATTCGGTCGTAGTAATGATGTCAACACTGATGTCAAGATGGCTATTTGTCAGCGTCTTGGTGATGATGACTTGATTGCACATCTGTTTGAGAAATATAAAGGTGAGGACGGCTTCTTCGAGCTTTGTATACCTGCCGAGTTCGCCAAGCGCAAAACCTATTTTTCTCCATTAGGTGAGCGCTGGAATGACCCACGCAAGACTGAAGGTGAGCTTATGGACAAAAAGCGCTTACCTCTTAGCTATCTCAACACAATCAACCCAATCAGACGCAAGACATTATTTCAACAAGACCCTTCAGGTGGTGGTAAGGGTATCACGCTTGATGAAAAAGATATTCGCATTGTGTCTCAGAAGCCAACTAAGATGGATTCAATGCTCATCATGTGGGATTTGACCTTTGCGGCATCAGAAGCGTCTACATCGTGGAATCTGGGCGCTGTAGTGGGCAGAAAAGAAGACAGCTATTATGTCATCGATGGTATTCGCGCTAAGCTGGATATTGTGGGGCAAATGGCTGCTATCAAAAAACTAGCCAAGAAGTATCCTGAAGCTGAAATTGGTGTAGAGGCAAAAGCTAATGGAGAAGCAGTGATGCGGCTACTAGCTGCTGAGTTCCCAAACATCGTACCTTTCAGACCTAGTGAGTGGGGAGGTAAGGCTCAAGCCGATAAAGAAAAGCGATTTGGTGCGGCAGTACCTTACATCAAAAATGGTCAACTATATTTCTACAAACCACACTCAACTGACTACACCCTCGATGAAACTTACGACCCAGACCATGCTATCAACGAACTTGTTGGCTTCCCATTATTTTCTACGAACGAATGGGTAGACGATATAAGTTATGCTATAGGCTACCTCAGTCAAAAAACCAGCAACAGCACCATCATGTTATTTGGCGATAGTGACCACAAACTTAGTGAAGATGAGTACTGGGCGAAATATGAACAAAGATACGACTCAAGCTACAATGAAAGTAACGACCTTTTCATATTTACCGACAACATACCTAGCTGCGAAGACATCAGTTCTATTCAATTCTAACCACATGACCTCACCAATCACAGCCCAACTCGTATACAGTGCCTCACTCTCCTTCCCGATGGCTAAGGTGAAGATGTTCATGTTGCATTGGAAAGATATCGTTGTTGCGCTAGAACTAAACACAATCCAGCGTCAACTTTATTTTCTGTCTCAGGTGCTGTACCTGACGGGCGAGTTCCTGTACCAAAATGACTTTGACCTACTCTACAAACTTGCAAACGAGTGGAAAAAATACAGCCTCAACCGATTAGCTGACATTGGCGACCTCTACGGCATCATTAGGATACTTAGTCCTATTGAGCATGACTTGACTAGCCTCGAATATCTCGAACGTCTACACAACCAACTAACGCCTCAGACCTGTGCCAACCATACTTAAGCACACGCTAAACAATGACTCGCTACCAGCACCTCACGAAATTGCTGTTGGTGAACTTGTCTTAGCAATCAAAGACGAAGCCGCAGTCCTATACACCAAAGACTTCACTGGCAAGGTACTGGAAATTGGCAAAGGTGTCCAAAAGTTTACTGAACTTCAAGATGTCAACGTAACAAATGCGCGTGAAGGTGATTTCTTTGTTAAGCAAGGGAACGAGTTTACAGCAGCCTCACAAATTGGAAATCTCAATCGACTGAGCGACCTTCAGATAAACAATCCCACAAATGGGCAGTATTTGCGCTACGACGCTCTGAAAGAGGCGTATGTGAATGCAAGCCCAGATTATGCTTTGTCGCAGCTTACAGACGTAGATTTGACAGGTCTAACAAATAATCAGACGTTGTATTGGGACTCGACCGCAGGGAGATGGAAACCTCGCACCCGACTTAATCTAGTAAACGAGCTTAGCGACGTTGAACTAACACCAACAGCAGGAACTGAACTCGACCCTCACAGACATCAGATACTTTCGCTTGATGCTGCTGGAACAGTATGGAGCAACCAAGACCTTCAAATTGTGCGTGACCCCAACCCCACTCTAGGAGCAAGCCTCAACGCTAATGGTAATTATCTTTATAATTCTTTCACTAATGTTGGTTCAGTGGTGGCTAGCGCTTCCACTGTTAATCTGCCTTATGCTACTGCGGATTATTGGATTGTAACGGGAGTTTCCCTTGCTACTCAGACTCAGTGTATCTTGTTACCCCAAATCTCACCAGCGACCAATCAAGCGGCTGTAATGCTCATTGAGATACGCCAAAACACAGGGCAAATCTTAATAGGGGGACTTACAAACGTCAAATATGAAGATGGCAAAGCTATCAAGTTGTCTGGCGCTGGTAAGACCGATATCATCACAGTACTTGTTCAAAATATAAACGGGGTCATAACTACTTATGTCACCGCAACTGCACTCAACATAGCTGCTCTAGGCGAAGGGGGCATACCTGCGTGGCGCTACGATATCCAAGACAATCAAGCCCAACTTCTAGCAGCCCCTAAGCTCTACGACGATTATTTCAAGTATGTCAAACTTCTGCTAGACTTTGAGGCACAGACATGGCGCAGTAAACTTTGGTACGAAGACAAAAGTACAGCCAATATTCCAGTGACTGTACTTGGAGTAACCCAACAAGACACCGACATCACTACGTTTGGCATACCCAACCAAATTGCTGAGTTCGATAATGTAATCGACACTATTACCATCACACCAGCCGCGACCATCAATGTAACTGGGGATTTTACCTATGAGTTCTATCTCCAATACCAAGACACAGCCTTTTACGAATCGGCAACAACACTTACCCACGACTACTTCAGTTCCGCTAATTTCAGTATCAGCTACACAGGACAGATAACTACCAGTACCCAGAACCTCACACTTACAGTAACAATTGGAACTAACACCTACACATTCGACAACGCCAATCGACTTTTTAAATACCAAAACAGTCGTTACATATTCTTTTCTGTCACGCGAGTTGGAACGAGCATCAAGGTACATTGCGATGGTCAGTTACTAACAGAAAAAGAGGGTCTTGTAATTGATTCTGGCTTAACTAATTTGGCTATCTCTTCTGCCACTATAAGTATGATTGGTAGGCTTGATTCGGTTCGTTTGACAGTGGGTAAGGGACGATACACCGATGCAGTCTACCAACCTCCAGCTATGAGGTTTGGTCGTTTGGGCGGTCTTGAGGATGTGGTTCACTCACAGTCCTTCAATTACTTTCATCGCAGTATTGGTAATCAGATATTCTCCTAATGAGTAGCACCATATTTCCCCACACTACAGATGAGAGTGCAGCCGACTACAATCTGATACCAGTAGGTACTTTACTTTTAGGTTTCGTATCTAAAAATATCGCCACAAAAACATACAAAAACAATATTGCAATTGTAGGGAATAGTAAACGCAATCTTAAGGACTTCATTGAGTACTCTTCTTTTTCTGACGGCTCTATCCTCAGATACTATAAAGGTCAATTAACTACTGTCGTACCAAACATATATCTTCAAGATATCGGTGGGACTAATATAGGCGGTGTTGGAGACTATCTTGCAGTTACTTCGTTGGGAAATATAGTAAATGTAGACAGAAAAGAATATCAATTGAAGGAGCTTAGTGATGTAGTCGATACAGTAGCTCCCAACAAATATGCACTGACATATAACGGTGGAGTTTGGGGGTATGCACCTGAAGCCTCAGCTCTTGGCAGATTTGATGATGTCAGCTACGCAGTTGTTCCTTATGGTGTTTTTGTATCTTACTTCGCACCTACAAATGTCGGTGGTTTCGGTAATACCTACCGAATTTTACCTCTTACTATCGATTGGGATAAAGCTCCAGTACTAGGTGGGAACCTTAACTGCAACGGAAAAACTATCCGTAATTTACGATATAACTGCCAAAATATATCGTCTGCACAACCACTTTCAAGTCTTGTTATCGACACAATTCAGCACTCCGAAGCCAATATAATCTGCTCCGATGGAGTCAAAGTTCTGGACATACAACTACTTATAAATAACAACCACCTCAAGTTTTTCACGCTCAACCTAAGCAATTTTGCGGGTATTGTAAGTTTTAAAGCAGATGCAGATATAAGCTTTGAGAACGGGTACTTGCCTAAGATAAGCAAACCAGAGAATACTTACACCTTACTGATATATAAGGATGATGTTAAGATAAAAGTAGTTATTTTACACAAAAATCGGGATATGGAGTCATTTTCTAATGGGGCTTAAGCAATATGAAGGTCAACCAGTAAAACAACCTTCTATCGAAGGGTATGGATTCAACATAGAAGTGCCTACACAAGCGACACCAATATTGCTGTTGTTCATTGCACTAACTAATTTAGTTCTTATATTGAAGTCTAAGCCAGTAGGATTTGCTATCGACCTCTTACGTGGAGCCGACTTACAACTGTTGGAAAACCTTGATGATATAGCGGTAGAATTACGTGAATTAACCCAAGCAGATAGAGTACTTGTCACAGGCTTCCATAATGGCAAGCAAAATACTTTATACCACTGGCGCAGAATTTCGACCCTTGCAGAATCTACTAGATTTGGTGTAGAGCCTGTACTTCATAAGACAAAAGACTTAGATACAATTTCTGTTTTCAGTTCTAATGACTATGAATTTTTAAAAACACTTGGCGCTCACAAAACTTTTATTCACATTAATAGAGATTTGCCAACTATATCTATCCAGCAACGCAGATTCTTAATTAATTGCTATATGTTTGGGCAATATGTGATGTTGCTTCAAGATGACGTTCTTAGCGACCCTTACGGAGCTATTTTCATTCAATACGACAGCCCTGAAAAATGTGAAGTATCTAGAGGGGAGGGAGTTGGTTGGACTCCTTCTGTTACAAACTCGGCTTATCAAAAAGTGATGCGAGTGAACAGTCTTATATATGACAGAGGCACTTCTAGGACTACTAAAGTGCTACACTGGGTAAAGAAAAAATTAGGTTTGTAGCCGCCGATGCTGTACAGGAACAAAGAGGGTCAATTAATAAGTCGTGCTAGAGCCATATTATTGCTGCTTAACGAGTTGGGTACGGTAGTTGAGCCTTCCTATATTGATGACGATACCTTGGCTTTGTACGGGTTCCTTGCTGCGCCAGAGGAGATTGCACCACAACAAACAAGTGTAAGTAAAGAGGTCAGAAAAGAAGCGTTGGCTAATGTCGATTGGGTAAGCGGCGCTAAACATCTCACCAAAGCAACAAAAGATGCAGTCGAAGCTTGGCGGTCAGTAGTGCGTGATTGTCCTGATTGCGCCGCACTTCCCCCGTTACCTAAATTAGTAGCTACTAAGACTAAAATAACTTCACCTCTAAACGAAGTAGAGCTTGATGCAATAAAGAATTATGTAACCGAAGATGATGGTTGGCTCTTGTTCTTGCAAACATGGAAAGATTTGCAATTCCCTGACTCGAAAAACATTGTTGCTAACCTTCTCATAGCCTATACCAAAGTGAAGCTCGATGAAATTATCGGCAGCATTTAATCATTCTTTTTCTGCTGGTTACTCTTATACTAGCCAAGTTTATGATGCTGCAAAACTGATTCCAGATTTGAATGGGCTTTATCTATGTGACCCAGACTATTTAGAGTTCTCAAAAATAGGGGTAAACAACAGCAATCAAGTTCAGACTGTCTACAATCTGCTGTTCGATGGCAACTTTTTATATGCTTCTGGAGGCAACCCTACACTAATAGTCAGTGACAGCCAATTCAACAATCAACCCAGTATAGATTTTGCCAATTCAGGTACTCAGAAGCTACTATTCAATACCTCTGTGCAAGTTGGTACTTTGATTATCGTTTATCTCACAAGGGTTTCTGGTAGTTATCTAGTTTATGCGCCTCGGCAAATAGGTAATAACCCTCCAGTGTTGTATGACGCTTTTCCTTCGGGCGGTTCTAGTCTTTGGGCGCAAGAACCTCTAGCAAACAATTCTGTTTATGATGCCACATCAAGAATAAATAGTCGCTCAGTATCCCCTACAACATTTATCCCTCTCAACAACCCAAGAATACTTAGTGTCACTAACATATCAAATAGCAATGAGTATGAGTCCGTCAGTGGCTTTGGGGGTAGTTACAGAGATGGTGGGAAAAGTGTGTGCGGCAAAATTGCAGCAATTATAACTTCTTCTTCTCCTTGCCCTTTAGATACACTTGCAACTGTAGAAGCTAAGTTGGCTCAAATTTATATTGCTTACAACGGCGTAACTATTTCATCCCAACCTTCGTTTCGAGTATTTGTTGGGGCTTATTTTAGTTTTGACTTTGCCACTATTGCGATTGATGAATTCTTTGATATCACCACCTACGCTTATGTATCTCCTAGTGGTTTAGGACTCAACTTTACAGGTTCAGTGCTATCAGGTTATGTGCCAGAAGTTTTTGATGGTAGTTTCGATATTAGCATCACTAACAGCAATAGTATGGTGTCTTATTTTAGTTTTTCGCTAGAAACTGTAATAGCAGACCCTTTTATTCTTAATTTCCCCCAACAATCTAACATTGCAGTATCCCTCTCTACTCTCAAAGATGTTGACGACATACCTTATGGCATCTATACTGACGCTTTTGGCAACATAACTAAGTGGGAAGACTCGCGCCGCTTGCCTGACAAACCTCTTTACGTCACCAGCACAGCCGATTCAGTTAACCAGATTACATACGATGGAACAACCTCATCTTTTATCACTAATAGCTCTCTCAATCCTCGGTCACTTTCAGGTACATCGGTAACTTGCAAAACCTTTATTTGGGTCTACAAGCAGAAACAAATAGGCGAACGTTTCATGGCTAATGCTTTTCCAGATATATTTGCCAATGGCGTTCTATGGACTACACCTACAAGTGAAGAAGTGTTTGGCACAACTGCAATCACTCAGTTGAATACCAAGGTCAACAAAGTTGGGGTCAATGCTTTCAATTACCAACTTCCGATTGAGTATGGCGTAATTATTACAGCAACCAATGCTTCGACTGCAATACCATTTAGCGGATTCACTTCACAACTTAAAGGGGAGTTGCTATATTTCATCGGCTGGTCGGTTGCATTGAGTGATGCTGAACTTACAGCAGCTACACATCTACTTGCCAATAAGTTCTTTGCATCGACACTCCTATTATTTAGTACGACAATAGAATATCGCTACACATCATCTGTTATTGTTAACCTCAACAAAAAGGTTACTGAAATTGCGGGAAACGCAGTCAGCTACGAGATACTGGTCAATCACTACTCAGCAACTATATCAGGCAACGACCTCATCTTTACTTGTCCGACCGATGACTTTGTTAGCTTCACCATTCGTGCCTACACAACAACCGAATCACTTACTTTCAGTTTTAGTGTCAGTATTACCTTACTTACCAATCAGCTTTACATCAATCTGAAAGGTCTACTCAACACTTTCAGTTCATTCTTTATCGTGACTCCTGAAACTGCAACACTATCAAGCGGCAACATACTGCAACTTGATGAGTATCGCACCAATGGTCAAGAACTTCTTGGGGTGAATGCAGTAAATTACACAACACCAACTCAAACCGATGGACTACCTGTGGCTCGGTTTAATATAGATGGCTCTTCACACCTCGACTACGGTACTCCTAGTAGTTCTAGTGGCTACTGCTTTGTCATGGCTTATATTCGCAAAGAAGGGCAAACTGGAGCAGCTTTCTTATTTGGTCAGAATAGCAACAATATCTTTAACTCTGGTAATAATGGCGAACTTCTTGCGACAGACTTTTATGGTGATGTTTGGGTAAACGGGGCAGAAAGGGAAAAGAGTTACGTGCTGCCCGAAGAATCTCTCAGTGTGGTTATATTCAACTCAACTGACTTAGTGACTATTAACTCCATCGCCAAGGACAGAGTATTTGAGGATAGAAGTGTAAAGGGGAGCGTAGCTATGTTTTGCATCGTAGACTACAAAATAAGCCCATCTTCTTTTTCTGCCGTCGAGCGAAGCATTCGCGACTACTACCAGCCAGCCAAAATAATCACACTACTCAACTTCGATAGCAGTATTACGGATGGAAGTTATCGCGCCAAGACCTTGACCAGCAACATCTCTGTGCTTGACACCGTAACCAAAAAGTTCGGAGCCGCCAGCTTCCCTATTTCCAAAAATAGTGTGCCAGCCTATGTGCAAATACCCAACGACTCAGATTTCTCTTTTCTGTCAAGTGATTTTACTATTGCGGGTTGGTTGTTGGCTGACCGTGCCACTACTGGAGCCGAAGTTATTAACATCTATACACAACAAGGATTGTCACTATTCTTTTCTGCCGACCGACTTTACTTAGGTCGCTCACTAATACTTGGACTCGCTCTCTTTTCTGTCGCCTTGCCTTTATCTTCGACTGTGTTCAGCCACATTGCTCTGACAAGACAAAATGGAGTGCTAAGGTTGTATGTTGGTGGAGTTCGAGTATATGAAGCTGCCGATGATTACGAGTACCGCGACTGGAATACTGACGCACAAATAGGGCAAGCCACTGCAATTACTACAAGTGGCTTGAACATCAATTTAGATTCGTTTGTGGTGTACAGGAGGATTTCGCTTTACAACGGTGTAAGCTTTACGCCGCCTAGCAGTGCCTATGTAGCTAGTTAAGCTCAAGAATACCTGAAAACTTATTTAGGTAATTGCTAGGGTCAAGTTCGTCGAGTTCGCCCTTTCGCTTCATTTCCCGTTCGCGCAAAAACTTCTCACGTTTGGCTTGAAGTTCTTTCATGTAGTTGTCCGACTTTTCCAGTGTCTTGAGTTCGGCTGCGGTAGCTGTACCATGATACCGTCTGAGTTTATATAGGAACACTTGAGAGTGCCTGAACTTGAGGTACAGTTGCTCTCTTGTTTTGTCTTCGCTTCTATAAGCTTTCTTGCGAAGCAGTACAAATTTACCCAAACCAAAAATATCGATAGGAGCAGTTTCATCAGCACATAATTGGGCTTCTATTGCTTTGGTAATCTCGCGGAGTGTTTGATAAACGAACGCTGGTGTCAAGAAGCTGCCTGTATCTGGGAATCGGTTTAGTAGGTTAGCATGAGCTTGGAAAACGTAGGGAGGAATGTGCTTGCGTGTCTTTTTAGTGACATTAATAAGGTCTTTTTCTTTCTGCTTCCTTACGGTATCAACGTAAGGTTCTGGTGTAAGTTGTGACATAGTGTTAAGATATACATATCTATTTCATATTAGCACCATGCGAAAGCAGTCAAATAGTTTCAAAGAGTTCAAGACACAAGAATATTTCAAAGCACTAGCTGAATCAGTGTTGCAAGTTCGTAGAGCAATCAATAGCGACTTTGCTAAGACTACTTTTATCGATGAACTAGCTAAGTGGATTGCCAAATCGAATGCCAGCATCTATGAAGTACCAAATACCATCTTTGATAAGTTTGCAGAAAAGAATGTAAGTGACATCACTGCCAAATACTTTGCCAAAGTGCAAGTCGAGTTCAACAAGGTATTAACTACCAATTTTGAGTCAATGATTAAGTTGGCGCTTAGACACCAAATGTACGACTACTTGTACGAGTATGGAGATGATGATATTCGCAATTACTTCGACACGCAAGTAATAACTGAAGATACTAAGGAACTATCAGCAGAGTTTGCTGCTAATGATGACTACGGGCAAAATATGCAAAATCGAGCCAGATACGCCCTGACTAAAAAAGCTGTTGAAAATCTATTAAAACAACGCGGGGAACAAATCAATATCAACGACGTAGCTAAGATACAAGAGCGCGTCAAGATAGCCGATGAAGTGTCACGCAATGTCTATATGCTTAATAAGATAAGTGACAGCACTAACAGCGCCAAAGCTGCCATGATGAACTTCCTATATGGCAGTAACGATGAAAAGCAGAACTTCATATCTAGTAACTATTTAGGCAAGCGTCGTCGAGTATTGCAAGCATCCTACTCAACCGAAAGTAACAAACAAATTCGTAAGGCTATTGCATTATTTTTAGCAGACAATCGAGAATACATTACTAATATCAAGTCTCAACGTAATAAGTACGAATACGACCTCAACCTTCTCAAAGTACGCATCAGGAATATCATCAACAAGGATGAAGCTGGACTACAAGGCGCATTTAAGCAGCAGTCACCTGATGTGATTGTAAAGACTGAATTGAACATCGCTTACAATTTCGGTAAGGTGGCGGCGTTTGGAGGTAAGGCAGATAGATACAAGCGATTCAGATGGAATGTTGACAGAGAATATGCACTGATTAGTCGCTACAAGCGACTAGCTAACGGCAGCAAAAGAACTGACCCTGTTCCATGTGAAGACTGTGAACTTCAAGATGGTCTTGAATACTACTTATTTGAAATAATTGAAAACCAAAGAAGTAGCGGAGATGTTATTAACTATAAAGCTGGAAACCCTACTGTCTGGCGCAATTCAGCTAGACCTATTATGCCCCTACATCCGATGTGCCAATGTTTTTGGTCGTTATCGGAAGACGTTGATGAAGAAGATTTTGACCCCAAAAAACAACCTCCAAATCGACCACCTCAAGGCGGCTTAGGTACACCAATTAAGATTGCACTCGCAGCAACTGCATTTGTTGCTGGACTGGCATTACTCGCATCTAACAAGTCACTAGGCAATGCGACAGCCAAAGCCATCTATTCGACATTCACAACACCACGACTACCTGTACCAGACCCAGCTAACTTGCCGAGAATAGTAGAATCTGGACTCGAAGCACTCAACTTTGTTGGGGCAGAAAAAAATATAGTAAATAAGGTGGCTCGGAGTGTTGAAATCATCAGTCGCGTTTAGTATTGGGGTTGCTTTACTTCTTCTGCTGGTCTTGGTGCGGCGGGAGGCTATGGAGCAAAGAAATTTTTAGATTATGCACACATGATTGGGGGCTAATTTTTAGTTGGTAAAGTCGAGTTCATGAAGAAAAACGTAATTGGTTTTTCATAATAACTACTAAAAGCCGCTAACTCATACGCCTCTAGAGGTCGCTTGCCACGTTCGATTTCGCTAACAACATCCTGACTGAATGAAAAATCTGCTCCAACACTAGCCTGAGACTTATTCTTGGCTTTGCGTAGACTGCGTAGTTTTTCCCCTACTTGCCGATTGAAGAGTGATTTATTGTCCATGATAAAATAAAGACTATATACCTATAATAGCGTATTCATTATGGTCGAGCAAAAACCTACAAATTTATTTTCTTCCAATACATTTATATCACTAATTATTGTAGTGTTAAGTGCTGCACAACCTAGTATTGTAGACATCTCCAAGAATGGGGGTACGTTTGAGAAGTACTTTAATTTGATTATCACTTTATTTGGTGCTATAGGTATTTCAGCAGAAAAGCTAAAAGAAGAAAAGAATGTATATACTCCAAAGTGGTTTCCTCTTGGGCGTAATCCTGAAGACGCAGAACAAAACACTGTAGTCGAGCCTGTTAAACAAGGTACAGGAAAAATTGTTGAAGTTACTGAGCAAGTTAGCGAAATTGCTAGTAAGGCTGACGATACAGTGGCAAAAGTTGAGTCTGTGTTGAAAAACCCTTTGAATCTGCTGAAGTTGAAGTAATTATTATGGAAGCAATTATCACCAATACAACTTGGGCAAAACTTAGTACAGTACAGTCTACAGAGTTGCCCGATGACGAAAAGTTGAGATTGAATAAGGGGCAAGAGATTTATGGTTTACTTTCTTGCTCTTTAGTAGATGACCACTACAAGCTAGAAGTTGTCCCTAATCAATTCATCTATTTGTGGAAAGGTCATGCAACTGTTCCTGACTTTAAAGAAGTTCCTGAGCTATTAACAAAAGAACAGCTTTATTCGATTGCAATTTATGCTGACTACAGTAAGCTCGACAACTTAATCGATGCTCTTAATCAAACACTTCACAAGTACGAAATCAATACTCCTTTACGAATTTGCCATTTCTTAGCTCAATTAGCCCATGAAAGTGACGGCTTCAATACGACTGAAGAGTATGCAAGCGGAGCAGACTATGAATGGCGCGAAGATTTGGGGAATGTGTATGAAGGTGACGGCAGGAAGTTCAAGGGTCGTGGGCTTATTCAATTAACTGGCAGAGCCAACTATCGTGAGTTTAGCCAGTACCTTAAAATTTACGACCTCGAAGCTTATCCCGAACTAGTTGCTGAACCTGAACTGGCTTGTAGTAGTGCAGGGTGGTTTTGGTCTTCGAGAAATTTGAATGCTCTTGCTGACCAAGATAACTTTGACAGAATCATGCGTACTATCAATGGCGGAACAAACGGAGAGTCCGACCGATGGGCTTACCTAGTCCGAGCCAAGGCAGCTTTTGGCATCTAGCATACAATGATATTATAGTCAATATACAATTTAACGTTTCATGAAAAAGACCAACATCGCATATTTTAAAGCTCCAGCATCAGCCAACTTCGAGTTGGGGCAGGTGTTGGTGTCTGGCAGTCCACTTAAGGAAGAGTATACAGCCCTTGTAGCCACAGAAGGCAAATTTACCGATAGCACTGATGTCGAACACGAATTTAGTCCCGAACGCCTCAATACAATCGTTGAGCATACCAACCGAGCCATCGATAGCGGCACAGTTGTACCTGTTTGCGCTGACCACAAAAAAGATATTCCAAATACCATTGGAAGCATTAATGGAAGAGCTTTTACTAAAGTTATTACCGAGGCAGATTTGCCTAATCCAAATAGCAAGCACCTTGTAGGAAAGCTTGGAATGTTTTTATCAGGGGTCAAAGTTGCAGCAGCCAAAGGAGTCGAAGCACTTAAATCTGGAGTTAAGTCGGTTAGCATGGGGCTTAACCTCGACCCTAACGAACACCGAATTATGGAATTGTCTCTTGTACCTATTCCTGCTATCCCTAACATGGGCTTGTTTCATAAGAAAGTGAGCAAAGCAATGACCGCTAATTTCTCAGGCATCCCTGATAGCGGCAACGCGGTGACTTGGGACGAGCTTGATGCTAATGACCAAGCGATTGACGACCTTCAAGACGAATACAACGAAATTTGCCAGAAACTGTGGCTTCTACTAAAGAATGCCTATGATAACGATGCGATTAACATTGATAGCCCTGAAGTTTTGTTGCAACTGATTTACTCTCAGTTAAATGGATTCAGCGTCAAAATTATCGAACTACTCGGTCTGACTCAGTTGATGCAACAAATGAATCAACAAGCACAAGCTGGTGTACAAACCCCACAAGACCAAGCAGCGCAGACTCAGGCACAACTACAAGGCGGCGCTGAAAGTGGCATGACAATTCCTCAGTTGCAGCAACAGACTACCTATAAACGTGGCAACAATAGATTGGCTCAGTTCAACTTGTCGATAAGGACAACCAAGAAGTATGTAAGAGGAAGCGGAGCCAAATGTTAGATAATGCAGAATTTATTAAATCTATTAAAGGCAGTAGATTTGTAACAGGAGAGTCTGTTAGACCATCTACAGTAAAAGATAGAGCTGCTGATAGAGGGTTAGGCTTAGCTCGACGAATCAACATTCCCACTAACAAACGTGAGTTTAATACTGATAAGCCTTTGGTTACTCCTGCACCTACTAACAGAGCAGTTTCCAGCAAAGGAAGTGTAACTGTCAACCCTAAAGCTGTAATGCAAGAGCGTAATCAAGCTCAGATTGATGCCTTACAGAAAAAAGAGTATCTAAAAACTTACTTGAAAGATAAAGGTACTGGCACAACCTCTAAGCCTGAAACTGTAACCAGAGCTAAATACAAAATAAGCTCTGAAAGAAGAGAAGTGCCTGTTGACCGACCTATTGTAAATCTTGATGGTACTGTGACTACTAGAACAGAACCTAAAACTAAACGAGAAAAACCTCTTACACAAGAAGAAAAACTTGAAAAAGCTAGATTAGCTGGTCAAGTTGCTGGGACTAAAAGAACTGCTGCTCAACAAACTTTTGAAGAAGAATTTCCAAAAGAATCTAAACCTACTGGAGCAGATAAAGCTAGATTTGATGCAGAAAAAAAGGCTGAAGCTGAAAGGTTGCGGCGCGAAAAACTAAGAGAAAACTATGTCGGCAGTGAAGGTAAGCCTAATGTACCTTTAGTCACTCCAGCAGTTAATTTTATAGGGGATGCTTACCAAAAATATGTAAAACCAGCACGTAATGCTTTTCGTCGTTCAGTAGCTGAACCTCTTATTGCTAAGGGGATGACTGAAGACCAAATTACAGGAACTCTTGCGGGTCTTACTGTCGCCCCCATTGCAGTCGGTACTTTGGCGTACAACGATTATCAACGTAAAAAAGACGAAGAGAAAAAACTAACTGAAATCGAAATCAGACGACAAGCAGTACTAGACCGCAGAGATGCGATAATTAAAGAAAGACAAAACAAATTACAACAAGAAATGGCTAAATATAACCGCAAACCTGACTCAATCTATGCTACTTTTCTAAATTCTTATGAAAAAGCAGTGGCTGAGTTCCAAGACCCTGCAACTATTCAGCGTTTGATTCAACATGGTAGCACCTACATCCCTCAAGACAATACTGGAGTTGTTAGCCTTGAGAAAACCTTGCGCGGCAAGATGCAGAAAAAGAAGTTGAGAGAGCCTCGCCTACCTGCAAGTATGGGTGTTAAGGAAATCAATGCAATGATTGAATCTGGTAAACCCGTAGGCAAGTACTTCAATAAAACTATCCGTAAGTCTGCTGAGTTTAATGCAGCAAATCTTGGCGCACGTATCGGCTTATTAGCTGGAATTGCTAGAGGTGCTGGAGTAGGTGAGTCTGAGGAGGAGAAAGCTGCTACTGGTGTTGCTTCTAGAGTAGCTAAAGTAGTTGGTTATGGCGGTTTGGGTAGAGTTGCAGGTGCTGGAATCGGCAATGCTGCTGGAAGTGCGTCTGATGCTATCCGTAAGAAGTTTGCAAAGAAAGCTTTACCCCCTAGTAGTAATTATAGTGCTAGTTTTGGTCTTTTGGATGGTACAACTCGCCTTCTCAGTAAAGGTAAAAATATAGCAAAAAACGTACATGAACGTGTAAAAAATCCTGACTGGGATGCTGTGAACGCTGCTAACATTGGTCGTGTCGCTGGGGCTACAGCAGGAGCTATTGAAGGTTCTGGTCTTGGGGAGTCTCAGGAAGAGCGTGAAAAGACTGGTTTGATTACTCGCGCTGCTAAGGTAGTTGGTCTTGCTGGTGTTGGTGGTAGCCTTGGCGCTCATGCTGGTGGTGTTGTAGATTTAGGCAGAGAACGATTCAATTATGCTAAAACTGGAAGAATTGAGCTTTCTAAAACTATTCGCAAATCTGCTAGTTTTAATAACTCCTCTGCTATGGTAGTTAGTCCTGCCCCTGACCCCACAAAATCCGCCAATCCCAAAACCAAATTACCATTAAAAGGTGTTGTTGGTGCTGGCGTTGCTTTAGGTGGTGGTTTACTGTTAGCCAATTCTCTACTGAAAAAGAAAAAGAAAGAGGAAGAGAATGCGTAAATCTGCAAACTTTGCATTGAACGCAGTCAAGTTAGGCGCAGGTGTAGGTGCTGCGGCAGGTTTGCTTCGCGGCACTGGTATTGCCGAGTCTGAAGAAGAGCGTCAATCTACCACCGCAAACGAGCGTCTGGGTAAAGTACTTAGTAATGCGGCTGCTGGTTCTGGGATAGGTGCTGCTGCTGGATTAGGCGTAAACACTATTCGAGGTCGTTTGCTTGAAAAAGAACTTCAAAAGCCTTATGTATCAAAAGTAACTGGTAAACCAGCAGTTAGTATGGATAAGGAGTTTGTAGAGGAACTGAAATCCCCCACACCACCAACAGTCGCAACACCTGAACCAACACCTATTAAACGCGATGTACCTCAACCACCGTCCAAAACACCAGAAGAACGTGCTGGAGCCTTAAAGAGAGTAGAGAGGCAGCAACAAAAGTCTAAAGGTGTTCGCAAAGCTGTTCGCAACATACTAGACCCTAGAGAAGCAGAAAGAGAACGTATCATTGGTTTGCGCCAAAAAGCTGTTGAAACTGGTCAACCTATACCCGAAACCATTTCATTGCGCGAGAAATGGGAAGCTAGGTCTAGAGAATTGCAAGACAAAATCAAAACTAGAGCAAGACAAGATACGCAGATACTCAAAGGTTGGTTGGGTATGTCGCGAACCATCCGTAAGTCTGCCAATTTTATAAAACGTCAGAAACTGCAAGCGGAGTTTGGTATTGTTGAGGATGTTGGTAGAGTTGTCACTAAACCTTTGGCAAATGCAGTAAGAAAAGCATCTAAGCGTGTTGGCGGAGAAAATGTAGCGGCTCGATGGGTGACCCGTAAGGCTGCTAATTACAACCAGAAGGCAAAGATGCTCAGCTATGCTCAAGAAGGTCTGCATGGCACTGCTAACGCTTTGGATAGCGATACTGCTGCTAGAATTGCTACTGGAGTTGGTGTGGCTGGTACTGGGCTGCTTGGTGCAAAATTACTAAGCAAAAAAGATAATCTTGAAAATAAGACAACATAAAAACATGAAACACTTCGCAAGCTTTATATCCCCACTTTCCCAAGCTGATAATAACTCTTTCCTAAATAGGCTCAAAGTACCTCTTGCTGGATTGGGGCTGGAGTTGGTCTGTTAGGGAGTCTCGCACTTAGTAGAAAACTTGGCAGATAATTACTAATTCCTAAATCCTTCTAAGAACTTGTTATTCAAGTCTGACTTACGTTCCGATAAATTATATAAATACTGGTCTGCGGTAGGTCGCTTATCTTCCTGCCCAAACCAATTTTTAGGGAACTTGGACTGATACTTATACACTTGAACGTTACGGTCTTTTTCAGGCAAATTGGCGTGAGACTTATACCTCGCTGCTCTACCAATTACTTGATTAATTTTCTCATCGTTGAAGTGCGGCTCAAGAATGTGAACGCTTCTGGTTCCTTTTAGGTCTAATCCTTCACCGCCAGCAGAAGATACAAGCAAGGTATTCAATCTGTCATTATTGTAGTCGTCCAAAACTCGGCGCTGGTCTTCTGGTTTAATGTCTCCACGAATTTCCCCATACTTAACATTTGGGTCAGAGCCTAGACGCTGCTTAACATCCTCAAGACCGCTATCTAGGTAGTTGGAATATATAAGGTTCTTTTGATACTTGTTTTCTGCAATATTTTGTAAAATTCGTGAACTTTTAGAGTCGTATTGTTTTTCACCTGCTCGATAATATTTTCTTGCAGTATTAGAGGCTTGCCTATTTAAGTTGAGAAAAGTATTGAGTCGTTGTGCGTCTTTTTCGGTTGCAGCTTCTTGACCACCACTGTTCAAGATGTTTCTAACTTTAGATGGTAGTTGCGAGTAGGTTTGTTTATATAATTTAAGTTGATTAGGGTCTAGGTCTACATCTACACGCTGCTCATTTACACTTGGGTAGTTGCTCCTGTCTTCTGGTGAGTAATAGTCAACGTATTGTTTAGACTTATTGTAGTAGTCCTCTAGATTCTTAGGCTGAATTGTAGTAGTAGGTCGCGCTCCTTTGAATGTGCGGTCGATAAAATTAGGGTTAGTAGTTTTCTTTTCTGTATAGGTATCTGTAAAGGCTCTTCCACTCGGCAATATATCTTCTCCACTAGCTATGTTAACTAAAGGAGCTATGTCTGAAGCGTTATTTTGTATGGGGGTTCCGCTTAATAATAATGTTTTGTTTGCTTTACGTGAGGCTGCTAATAACCCTTGGCTTCTAGCTGTGTTGCTGTTGCGGAGTTTATGAGCTTCGTCAATTAGAAGAAATTTGTCAGTAGTGTCGGGGTTATCCCTAAGAAATTTTTCGTATGAATAAATATCGTAATTACCTTTTGCACCGTATGTTTTTAGCTCTTTGCGAAAATTATCCTGAAGCTTTGCAGGAGTAACAACTACAGTGCCATTTGTACCATACTTTTCCGCCGCATTGATGCCAGTTATAGTTTTACCACTACCAAGACCATGATATGCAATAAGACCACGTTGATTGGCAAGTTTGTCTGCTACTCGCTGTTGATGTTCTTGAAGTGTAATTGGCTGTCTCTCGTCAGCAAAGTCTGCAAAGTGTTTCATGTTATCTAATTGGCATACTGTTTTTTCTGTTTTGTTGCCATTGCCAGTTTTTATAAGCTTTGACAGGATTAGCTAACGTTTTACGATTAGCGGCAAGTAGCCCAAGTCCAGTACCAGCAACTAGACCAATTGTAGACCGTTTATTGACTTCATCAATGTATGGTTGATTTTGTTCTCTTAAAGAATTATTTTTATCTGTATACTCTTTGTAAAGGTTATCAAGTTCTTGAGGGTTTTCTTGGGCTTTATCGTGTCGGTTCCAAAAGTTTGTGTTCAACTCATTAAATTGGTTATCAATTTCAGGCTTACGTCCAATCTTATTACCAATATAGTTACCTGCAAGACCTCCAGCTAACCCAAGACCAATCGTAGAACCAATACCAAAATTAGCTCTACCCCTTAAATATTTTTTACCTAAAACAAGACCTACACCAGTTCCGACTAAAGCCCCACCTTGAGTCAAATACTTTTCTTTTCTGGCTTCTGGTGTATTAATGTATCTATCATAGTCACTTAAAGCTTTTTCTTTGAGGATATCATTTTGTGGGTCTTTGTTCCAAGATTCTTGCGACTGATTGTAGCCTATGTATTCAGGCGTTTCTTGGGGGTTGCCAGCTAGAGCTTTACCTGCACCGTAACCCAATAATCCACCACCGATTAAAAGTGCATTTCTACCAACACCTTTAGCCACCTCATTACCAAAACCAAAATTCGCAAAATGTTTCATATCTTCCCCTTTCTGAAATTTAATGTATCTAACAGCTTCACGAAACTTATCTGCCAAGGAGGATATAGGCTGCATTGTTTGTGGGTTAGGTATAAGACTACCTTCACTTAGATAAGCAGCACCTTTCGCTCCAGACTCTAATGTATTAATAGCAGCCCTAGCAGCAGGTTTAGCAGAATTTTTAAGAAATTGTCGCCTACTAACAGATTTTTCAAGACCACTGTTTATATTTTCCGCGAAATTATCGTACTTTTTTGCTTTGGTAGCAAAGTCGTCTATCTCCCGAACTTTTTGTATAATTTTAGGTGTAGTTGGTACTTGAGCTTTTGTTGCTTCGTATGTAGCCGAACCTAAATTTTTAAGAAAGTTTCTTCTATTCATTAGATTTGTTTTTGTATTTATCAATTATACCTTACGCCAAAAACCCATAAATAATGCCATGCTGAGAAATCGGTGTGGCATTATTGTTTTAATCCTAAAAAATGAAAATAATAAAAATGGATGAAGAACAAGATTTAGGCGCTCAGGGCGCTGGTATGGAAGGAGCGACCGAACTCAATCCTACCAATGCTTTTGGCGAATTACTTCTAGACTTAATTGAAGCCCAATATGAAGGCGACATTGATGCTGGTGTACAAGCTCTCGTTCAAGCTACTGGTTTGAGCGAAGAAGACGTAACTGGCTACATTAGCGGTGAAAATATCGTTGATGATGCTGACATTCTCGAAGCAATGATTGGAGCTTTCCCTGACGCTAACGACGAAGATATTCAAACTATTATCGAAGTTGCAAGCGGAGTTGAAGAAGCTGACCGAGAAGCTCTAGAAGCACAATATGAAGGAAACGAAGACGCTGAAGGAGGCGTAGACCCAGAAATGGCACAACAAGGCGCAGACTATGCGGCTGCTTATAATCCCGCAATTCAAGCTAACTTTAACCGTAGCGTAGCTGAAGAAATTCAACGAGTACGTGCAGAAAATGAAGCTTTACATGCAAACTTTGCCAAAGCTCAATTTGAAGCTAATCTTTCTCAAGCTTTGACTGATTTGAACGCTCGTATTAGCCAAGATGTTGTTGACGGTATTATCACCCCTGCAATGAAGGAAGCTCTTATCGGTAACTTCTCTGACCCTCGCCAACGAGTAGCACAATTCACTGGCATTGCTCAAACTAACGGTGCGCGTGATTTGCAAGAACAACTCAATATGTCGGAGTTTGCGTACAGCTTACTTCGTAATGTTGCTAATGTTACTCAGTTCACCGATTTCTCCGTGAGTGCTGAAGAAGTTGCAACTGCTAATTTCTCGGCTAGCCTCGAAGAAGCTGCTAAGGGCGACCTTGTGGCTATGGGTCTGGATTTCGGACTATAAGGAGCAAAAAACACAATGTATTTAACAACTCAAAAATTTATTCGTAACGGTAAGGCAATCATTTTTAACGCCGCAGCTAAGAAAGTTGCAATTGATGGTGTTGAAATTAAGAGCGCTGATGTCCAACTCGACTCTTTAGGTGTCGCTTCGATTCCTGAAGGTTCTTTTATCGCTACTACTGGCACTTCTGGCGAAAGAGTTGCCCGTTTTCTCCCTCGCACTCGCCTAAACGCTGCTACTGCTACTAACTCTCCTACAATTCAATTGAAAAGCCCTTGCGCTCAATTCAAGGTTGGTGATGTACTGTACGCTAAGCATTGCCACGCTAAAGTCAAGTTTATTGGCACTTTTGCAACTGGCGACATCATCACTGCCAAAATTGCTGGTGTAACTTACTCTGCAACTGTAGGAGCTACTCAGACTGGTGCTGGTGCTGCTGCTGATTTCGCAACTGCTAACGCTGCTGCTCTATTGACTGCTGGTATTACCTTCGCTCAAGTTGGTTCCACTGCTGTTGCTACCATTTATGCTAACGATAGCTATAATGTGTATTTCGCTACCTCTGGTGCTGCTGGTCAAGTTGTTGTTGAAACTACTGAAGCTGGTTACTTAGGTGACAATCTCACTCCTTTAGGTACGATTCTCGCTATCGGTGCTGAAAATGCTACTACTGGTGTTCGCTCGGTAACTTTGGCGGCGAATGCGGCTCAAGCTTTACCTATTAACTCTATTGTTGGTATCAATGTCGAAGAAGTCCTTGGCTTGTACCCTGACCCTGTAGACCTCACTAACGAGCCTGTGCGCCATTTTGCAGTTATCAGTGAAATCGCTGGTATCTACCAAAATAATCTGCCATACATCGATTTACAGTTGAAGCGTTTGTTTGGTTTGCACTTGCATATTAAGCCATACTTCAACAAATAACGGAGAAATATAAAAAAAATGGCAACAATGTCCCCTATTGAAGCTTTCTTAAAAGAAGCACGTGCTGCTAAAGCGGCTGACTTGGTTATCAACAATACTCTTCGTCAGACCAAAGAACGCAGCAAAGTTCTCAACACTTATGTACCTTTGATTGAAAAGACAGGTCGTGACTGGCTTGCTTACATCGGTACAACCGTTGACCCCATTGCATCTTTGGTTGCCACTGGTCAAGATTACCCTGAAGCGAAAAAAGGCGACTTCTCTCGCATTCAAGCTCGTAACTTCAAAGCAGCAACTTCGTATCACTGGGATGAAGATACCCAATGGCGTATGCAAGAAGTTAGTGAAATCGCTAAGCTCCGCAACATCACCATCCAGAACATCCAAGTTTCTGAAGGTAAAGTACAGTTGGGTCAAGATAACGAATTGGCTAAGGTCATTTTCGGTTCAGTAGCTTCTCTTGTACGTGGTCACATCAACTTGATTGACTATCTTGCTTGGCAGACTCTTCAAACTGGTAAGATGGCGTATACCGACCGTCGTACAGGTTTGAACGTTTCACTTGACTGGCGCAAGGCAATGCCCGTCCGCCGCAATATGTTCCCTCAGCCAGTTTATCAAACGGATTACAACGGAACTGAAACTGTTGATAGCTTGAAGCGCGATTGGACTCAGCATGAAACTGCTGACCCTTTACAAGACCTTGTAGATATGCACTCGAACTACAAATGGGTTAATGGCTTCCCTGCTGACGAGATTGCTATCTCGGAGCGTTTGCTTCTGAACATGGTTCGCTGTAAGTCTGTTAAAGAGGCTGTAGTTGCTGCTAATGTTCTAGGCAATGTCATTACTGGCACTCCTAGCATTGACCAAGTTAACGAAGTCATGACTCGTAGATTCCTTCCTAAGTTCGTATTGGTTGACGACTATGTTGAACTAACTGACAACGAAGGAAAATCTGTCCCTACTCGCGTACTAGATGAAGGTACTGTCGTTTTCTTAAGCCGTCAAGGTCAATTTAATCGTATTTTGGGCGGTACTTTAGAAAATGGTGGGCGCAGTGGCGTGTACGTCAATACTTACACCAAAGCTGGCGACCCGCCTCTTTCCATCACGAACACTGCTTCAATGCAGTTGATTTCGGCTCCTACTATAGGTCGCACTGGAAGTGCCAGACGTTTTGCGAAATTGGCTAACTTGGAAAGTTCAGTAAATCTTGCTGAATTTACTACCTTCAACTCTGCTGACGGACTCACTGTAATCTCCTAATCTTAGTTATTTTAACTAAAAAGAAAATCCCTCTTTAGAAGTATATTCTTTAGGGGGTTTTTTGTTATACTAAAAATAAGCGAATAGAGATTGCAACTCGAAAAGGTCTGGTAGCCCTGTCGCTTTTTAAATTTACCAATCTTACCAGTAAAAATTTATGTCTATTCAACAATACCCCTCGACCCAAGGTATCTATAAAATTACCAATACCACAAACAACAAATTCTATATTGGGAGCAGCAAACAACTAAATAAACGAATTATTGACCACTTTTCAAGACTAAGGAACAATACACATAAAAATAAGTTCTTGCAAAGAGCTTTTAACAAATACGGCGAATCTTCTTTTAAAATAGAGATTCTAGAACAGTTTGTTGGTCTGACACAAGAAGAATTACTAACTAAAGAGCAACACCATCTTGATTTAATCGAGAATTGGAGAGAATCTTACAATCAAACACGTAGTACAAAATACTTCGGGAAAATTTTACCTGAAGAATATGAAAGAAAACAAAATAAAATTGCATCGGTAACTGGAGAAAATAATCCTTTTTATGGTAAAACTCATACTGAACGAGTAAGGAAAATTCTTTCAGAATCTAATTTTAAAAGTGGCAGCAATGTAACCAAGAAAAAAGACGGGACTTTTGAAGTAAAAATAAAAAGGTCTATTTACATAGGCTCTTTTAAGACCTATGAAGAGGCTCTAAACTACAGATTGCTTGCGGAACGATATTATTATGATAATGACGAATCAGTAAAACCTTTACTAGATGCAGTAAAAAGGGTTAGAGACTTACCTAGAGGAGTACTATTTAGAGATGGTAAGTATGTAGCTAAGATTACTTGGAATAAACGTCAGTACCAATTGGGTACTTTTAATACGCCTGAAAAAGCTTCTCAAGTATATCAAAATGCCGAGAAATACATTAATGAAGGTTGCGAAGAATTTTCCTATTTATTAACAATTAAACAGCCTCACCCATATCCTACAGGTGTGTGCCTGAAATCTAATGGTAGATTTTCAGTAACTATTGTTGTAAATAGTAAGCAACTTCGTGTTGGAAGCTCTACTACTTTAGAAGAAGCTGTCGATATTCGTAAAAAAGCCGAAGATTATTATTACAATAATGACCAAACTTTTGCGGCTATGTTTAACAAACCTAAAAAAGAATTACCGAAAGGTATTCGAGAAGTGAGAGGGTCTTACACGGCTGACTTTAATAAAAAGAGGCTAGGCACATTTAAGACTATACAAGAGGCAATCGCAGCTAGACTAGCCGCCGAGCAATCTCTGCTATCATAAATACATCTACACTTATACAAATATGATTAACAAGCAACCAGCCCGTCGTTATCGTATCTTCCCAGCCTATGTCAATGGTGAAGGTCACACTGTTCCAGCAGGAGAATATTACGAATATGAAATTAACCTAAATGAAGCTCGTCAACGCAGTACTGCAATTCTAGTAAATGCCAGTGAGTTCCAGACCATCACTCCCACAAATCCCTCTCCCGACATCTCATTCATCCCTAGTAATGACCTAACCTTCGACAACACAACCACAATTCACACAGTCAAAAAGCTGAAAATCAACTCCTGTTCAGCATCCGAAATCGAAGCTCTCAAGTTCGTTGGCAAAGTAGCAACCCAAAAAATCGTCGAAGCTCGTAAAGATGCTAAGATTGAATCATACGCGCAACTAGACAAGATTGCTCCACTCAAGAGCAAAAAATGGGAAGACATCGCCGTTATCGACTTTGAACTGCCCGACCCCACTCATGGTCTAGTATACGAAGGACTCAAGACATTCGGCTACACCGCAGAAACTACAAATGGAAAATCAGCTAACTAACCCACTCTCAGGGCAAAAAATGAAGCAAGGGGCAATGAAGCCGATGTTCGGTGAACGTTTGCCCCAAGCTCGTCCCAATGCGACCAACAAAAAAAGTGGCGGTTTCACAGCACCCGTAGTCAAGCGCCGCAAAGGTGTAATCTCAGCAGGTATGGGCAAGAACATGACATTCGCATTTATGAACACTAATCTCGCTTCCTTCAGTTCGGCTCACACCTCATCCTCTTTTTCTGCCTCGGAGCGTAGCGGAGTAGCCGAATTTCTCAACTTGACAGGTCGCCAACGCTATTACAGCATCGATGACATTCCCGATGATGAGCTAGCAAACATGACTGACCAAGAAATCAACGAAGCAATCCACCGTCAGCAAGAGGTGGAAGCCAAAAACAAAATCCGCGAGAGTGCCAATGCCAGAGCCAACTACCGAGCCAAGCTAGATACATTCCGCGAAGGAAAGTCTGCCATTCGCCAAGGTTATCTTCCTTATGTCGGGAAACTACTCTATGGATAAACCATGAAATACGCAAATCTTCAATCACTTACACGCAAGCTGAAAGGTCGCCTTGAAGTTGTACAACAAGAGACATCTGGCATCACTGGTATTGCCACTCAAGAGATTGACACTGAGACTGTTGAGATGCTTGTAGACGAAGTTGAGTTAGGTGACATCGACACGTATCTTCAAATGATTTATGTGTTCCCTCTCAAACTGACCGAGGCATCAACTGTCAACTACCTAAAGATGATTTCGGAAGACATCGCAATTGCGAAAATCATTGACTTCAAATTTCCTCGTCAGACCGACGGAGAAGCTAACAACGATGGATTTAGCCAAGTAACACTACAACGTGGCTTGGACAAGCTACAATCGCTATTTGCGGGTACTGGTATCTTCGTAGCTGGTGCAAACGCAGCACTTCAAGCTATTCAAAACGACCCGAACGCCCCACAACAACAAAATAGAAATATTGTATTAGCAGGAGAAGAATTAAAACCCTTTATTGGTTACGACCTCAACAACGATGGTACAAGCGATACAGATATTTTTAAAAAGAATCTCAACATTGAGCCTAGTTTTTATTGTGCTGAGGACTTCAATGATGTTGTTGGTACTAATGATAGCGACTTTATCGTAGACGGAGTACAAACCCGCCGCGCTCGATACATTGCTCCTTCTGGGAATCTCCGAAATCAAGACACAATTAGCTTCTGGTAGCCATGTTCATAGACCGTCCCACTTACCCTATTGACTTCAAGTTTCCTGACATAGACCTTCAGACAATTGCGGCGTACATTAGGAATGAGGTTAATATCACCTTTAGTACGGCTCTAGGCGGCAAATCAGCTATTTCCAGCTACACAGTAGACAATACCAACAAACTGCCTCTGGGGACGAATATCTACCCACTTCTGAAGATATTTCGTAATGAAGAGTCCACACTATTCCCAATCGGTGCTGGTGATGTAGTTAGTCTCACGATTGCTTACGTTCTAGCCTATAGCGCCAAGGACACAGCTTCAGGACTGACTTTCCATGTAGCCAAAGAAATCAAACGCATACTTCAAAACAGCGAAGTTGATGACAATATACCTTTCACTATTGACAAAGAGCAAGGTATTACTATCAAATACGAATCCGCCACAACTACTGACCTCATCTACGACTACGCCAAGATAAATTGTGCTGTTTTCGCATACTGATATAATTAAACTAAATCTTAACGTTAAGAACAAATAACCATGTCAAACATTCAAATTGCTTTAGGAGTAGCTAATCCTACAGTACTTACAACCCTCGACCTCAGCACGAACCCAATCAAAACAATTGGTGACTCTGAGTACGTTCCTGTAACTATCGCTGTCACTCAAGCTGATATCACCGCATCCGTTATCCCTATCGCTACTCAGTCCAAATTAAAGGCTGAAGTAGCTGGGGCATTCGATAAAGTCCGTGTTGGTGATTTTATTACCGCACTGGCAACTGGTTCTTTGACGGCAAAAAGCAACGTAGCAGTCAACAACGTATATCTTGCTTCTGGCTTGAAGGAAATCACTTACGATGAAAACTACAACAGCACCAACCTCGGAGTCAAGTCTGGCGACGCAATCACTGTCGCTTCTGCTGGTACTGGCATTCCTGCCAACACCATTGTCACAAAAATTGACTATGTAGCTCGTAAAATCTACATTGACAAAGCTCTAACTGAAAGTAAAGTTGCAAGTGTCAGCGTAACCCCCAAAATTCGCGTCACAGCCGTTCGTAAATCCACTGCTGTAGCTAATCCTAACGAAATCGATTTCGATAGCACCGTAGCGACCACAGGCGTAGCTGGTAACGTCACTATCAAAGGTGGTGCAGTTGATGGCGTGTTAACGGTTCTTCGCTTAACTCCTGTTGATAATGCAGTCAATGCAAAAGCCACTCTAAGTATTGCCTCCGCGACTCTCGATGGTTCTCAGGTTGTCGGTAGCACTGAAGGTTTCAATGGTCTGGTCTACTCAGCCTTGACTTACAGCAATATCGGTCAGTACCAAATTGACCTCAACAGTTATCGCACCAAAGCTGGTGTAGCCGCACCTACTGGCGCATAAACTTAAATGAGTATCGAATGTGAAGGTACTAAATATTTCGCTATCTCAAACCTCTTTGTCAGGAGTTTGGATAGCGATTTTTTTACGTTCCCTGCCCCTTACCATATTGTTGTTGACTCAGACAAAGCAACAATAGAGATATGCTATGCTAATTATTACGAAAGTCCACTCGTATTAGACTACATATTTGACTTGTTTTTCTATGTGATGGCTTTTGACGGTAGGATATGCTCTTTCTTTCTTCGGTCTATACATCAGAAAGAAGACCCACGCAACGAATCTTACGGCTACAAGGCACTTTACGCTTTTCAACCAAAGCTATCTGTGCAAAACAAATCAACTCTCAACGAAAAAACACAACTAGGACAATTTTATGGCAGCCTCCTCGACATCAAACAAACCATCCTACCAAACCCTAGAGGTCATTCTAGATAGCGGTGAAAAAGTTCGCGTAAGACGCACTCCACAAAGCAACCTAAAACGCCTGATTGAACTTCAAGGTGAGTTGGTTGGCAAATATCTCGAAGTAAACGGAGCCATCTCAGAGTTATTTGTTCAAGACGACATTGTTGCACTCATCAAAGAATATTTGGGTCTATTACCAATTCAAGGTAAGGACGAAACCTATTTGGACTACGAAGACCTTAAGGAAAATTGGGAACAACTCGTTCGCTTAGTATTCAACGGCTCTATCGACGAAAAGACTCGTAAAGTTGAAGGCACTACAGAACCAGAGGTCAGCAAGCTGCATTTTTTGCCCTTCGAGCTACAACTCCAGAACCACTACCATCAGTGGAGACTGAATCAGGGCAAACTTCTTCTGGAACGGGAGAAAGAAATCGAAAGTCTGGTCGAAGCCAACAAGCAAAAACCAACCGAAGACTCACCGAACTAGATTTCCCTCGATTTAAAGACCCTGTAGAGTTTGAAGTCAGTGATGTAATTCTTGACTGTCTTCTTTCTGCATATCCAGAGAACGCTCTGGAATTATGGCGCACTCTTGATTATTGGGATATTCGGACACTTTTAGCCCTAAAACGTGAAGCATCCTATTCTCCTGATATTAAGATACAAGAAATAAAGAATGAGAAGTTCAACGAGTTGTTGGACAATTTAGGTAACAAGCAAATACCTTGGGAAAATCTAGATAAGCGAACCCTGAGAGGCATCAAGAAATACAGCTTCGACTTCTTCAATAATTAGCGATGATACAATGATTGGATGCAACTAAGAAGTGTAAGGCAACATGGCAGCACCCTCGATAGATACATCTCCATCTCAATCAGCAATTAAAGATGCGCTCAATAAAGGCACTCTAAACATTGGTGATGATATTCGGGGTACGCTCGGCAACGTAGCTGAACTTGATAAAAGTCTCACTAAATTGTCGGGTACTTGGGCATCTAATATTAGTCAGACGGCTAAGTTAGGTGCTTCTCTTGGTGCGCTCGGTTCCATCGCTATAAATGCCACGTTTGCTGTAGCCAACATCAGTAGTGCGTTCAACAAGATTCAAGGCGCAAAAAGTATTGTAGATGGTGCTTACACTTCCGTCAAGAACTTAGTCGGTATCAGTAAGAGTCTCGATTTTAGCGAAGCGATTCTTGGCACGAAAGAGTTTGGCGCGAACATCAAAATTCTCGAAGAAACTACTGACGGCGTATTCAATCGCATCAGTACTGCCAGCCAAATCATCTTCGACAACAGTTCATATCAAAAGTGGTCTATCGGCGCGGTTGCAGCATACAGCAAAGTAGAATCTGCTGCGTTTCGTCTAGCTACAATTACAACCTCTTCTGAAGAATCTGCGCTTAGTGCTGTCGGCGCTCGTATCAAAGCATTGCGCGAATTACAACGCGAGACAAACTTTGCAACAAATTCTACACAAACGCTTAACGCTCAATATGACATTGCTTCTGCTGGTTTTAGTTCCAGACAAGCCCAAAAAAGTGTAGGTAATGCCTCCATTAACTTAGCTGAAGTTGGCTTTGCAAATATTGAAGGAACCAACCAAGGTATTGTCAAGATTCTTGCTGCTAACAAGAACTTAGGCGATACGTTCAGAGATGCGGATAAACGGGCAGCACAACTATTTGCGACTACTAAGGTAGGTATTCTCACACTTGACCAATTAAATGCTGAGGCGGCTGAACTAGCGTCAACTGGTGTAGGTGCTGGTGTTGCTTTTGAAGAAATGGCTACGGCTTTGGCTCTTGTCACCACGCAAGGTCTATCTGCTGGCGAAGGTTCGACTGCAATCAAGTCTCTTGTAAACGAAATTGTCAGTAATGTCCCTAAAGCTCAAAGTGCGCTTGCTACCCTAAAAGATGAAGCTGGTAAACCTATTCAATTTGGATTTGGAGCGCTAAAAGCCGAAGGTCTAATTAAAATCATCGAGCGTATAGGTAAAGCCACTGGTGGTAGTCGTGACGCTCTAAATGGTATCTTCAGTTCAAGTGAAGCAGCAAAGGCGGCAAATGCTTTATTGCAATCTGGAGGAGAAAACCGCAAAAAGTTTCGTGATGAAATTGATAATGCAGGTAGCGCTGAAGGCATCGATAAGTTCAGTGAGTCTTCCAAAGAGCGTGGGAAAACATTAGAAGGTGCATTTAGGTCTTCATTCAACAAATCTCAAGCTGCGGTTGAAGAATTTGGCTCTGGAGTTGGGGAAGGTGTCAAAAAAAATCTAGAAGATACCAACACATTGTTAGGTGTGCTAGGGACTAAAAGTACAAGCACTTTTGGTAGTTTTGCGGGTTCCATTGATGGTATTGCCAATAAGTTTCAAGCTGTGTCTGGATTTATTGGCAGCGTGTTCAGTGTAGTTGCTCCACTTGCATTTTTCTCTTTTCTGTTTAAGAATCTTGGACGTTTAGGTGAAAAAATTAAGTCTGCTCTCAAACTTGATGATGGAGATGTCAAGTACGAAACATTAGCGCAAAAAATTGAAGCTAGTATTGTAAAAATTGCTAAAACAGTTGTATCTAAAGTAAAAGATATCGTCAAGCAAGTCAACGAAGAAATTGCTCAAGTAGGGCAAGAGGTAAAGGAAAAAACTGGGCTAGGGCAAAGGAAAAGCAACAAAGTTCAACCAGAAGTAATTAAAAACAATGTATCCATTCCTGCTGCAAGCGATGCAGAACTAAAACGTTTAAACTCTTTCCCTGAAAAAAGTGGCATAGCTGGTATAGGTCGTGCTTTTGGTGGGGCGAAGGAATCTGTTGGAAAACTTACTGGAAGTCTTGGTAAATTGTGGGAAGCTGCTGCCCCTGTCCGTAATGTGATTGGTGGTGCAGTTGGGGAGTTATTCTCTTTTGCTAAAGGGTTAGGAGTTGTCGGTCTTGCGGGTTTTGCTGCTTCTACTGCTCTGCAATTTATTGGGAATGTTTTCACTGGCTTAACAAACAAAGCAAGTATACCTGAAATCAAAACTCTGACAGAAGACCTCAAAGACTTAAAGAATGTAGGTGGTCTTGACGAATTTGTAAAAGGACTCAGTGATGTTGATGCACAAATAAAAAAACTTGACCAAAGCACCCAAAATTTCTTAGATGGCTTAGATAACCTAAAGCAGTTTTACAACACTGTTTCTGGTAAATCTTTCATAAGCGGTATTAACCAAGAAGAGTTTGGCAAAGCAAGAGCGCTTCTATCTTCACAAATAGCTAAAAATCAACAAGCTATCAAAAATAAAGATTTCAACCCCCTAAATGACGAAGAGAGAAATGTCGGAAGAAAGATTCAATTAGGAATTGTTCTTAGTGAAGAAGACCTTCAAGTAATTAAAAAGAAGGCTGAAAATCAAGTTGACCAGATTGAGAAAGAGATTTCAACTATTGATGCAGCTATTAAAGATGCACAAGATAATGGTGGGGCTGGTGCTAGAGATTTAGTCCGCGACTTACAAGAGCAAAAAAAGCTTCTTGAAGGTCAAGCAAAATCTAAAAAAGAAGCTGTAGAAACAGATAGGAAACGAGCAGTTCTTGACAACCAACTACGCCGACTAAACACATTTAAAAGTGATATACCCCTTTCTGTGACACTGACCTCTGCGGCTAGAAGCTCTGCTAATGCTCAGTTTGCTGATTTGAAGAAAACTCTTGATACTGTGTTCACGGTAGATACTATTGACATATCTAAAGTAGATGTTAATATTTTGAGTCAGCTAAATTCTCAGATAAAAGATTCTCTTCAAAGTATCGAAGTACAAGCCGACTTAGACCCTCAAGGTGCATTAGATGCTCTTCAGCGCATTACAAAAGAAGCCAAGGCAACTCAAGTCATTGCTTCTAATCCTTTGTTGCAAAAAGCTACTGACAACGCTTTCAAAGTTGTTGCAGAAAAAGCAATTGGTTACAACACTGCAATTGCTAATTCTTACACCAAACTATTCTCTACGTTATCTGGTCTAGGGGCAGTTGGAGGTGAAGCTATAGGTCAAGCAACTGCACGTAATTTGCAGTCTATACAGAAGAACATAGCTACGTTAAAAGCAGGGTTAGATAAACCTAATATTGATGCTGTTGAGTATGCAAACACACTAAGTAAGATTGCAGACTTAAGCGCTGAGGCTTTTAATATCAAGAACTCTGGGCAAATTACTGAAGAGCTTGGTAAGCGCAAGCAAGTACTGACTTTCAATCAGCAACTGCTGGATGTACAGAAAAACATCGTCTCTTTGTTTTCGCAAGAAAGCAAGTTCGGCTCCTTCAGCGTATCACTAGCGCAAGCAAAACTTGCGGCAGCAGAAAAAGAATTGTCAGTCAAGCAAGAATCTTTGGCTATATCGGCGCGGGAAGAAGAAATCACTAAGCGTAATATTGTTGAGGCAGCTAAAGCAGAAGTAGGTAATAGAACACAACTATTACAGTCAGTACTTACGAACGGCAAAATATCTGGTAAAGACGCTCAATCTAAGTTTGGCATCGATTCAGCTATTGATTTAGCAAGTAGCAAAGATGTTGCAAATAAAAAAGCGGAAGCTGATAAAACTATACGGTTGAATCAAGAGAAGTTGAAAGAAAGTGAAAGTAAGACTCAGGAAGGATTTTTTAAGATTGACCCTGCATCTTTAGAGCAGTTGAAATTATCTCTTTTTAAAGAAGAGTTTGATAGATTTACAAAAGAATCTACTTCTATAATTCCTATAGATACCTTACCAGAACTTACAAAAAATGTTGCAAATGATTCGGTAGCTGCTAAACTTTCCAAGCTTATTGGTAAAGATGCGAATGGTACTCAGTTTATAGATACCGAAGCAGCTAGAAATTCTGGTTCCGAAGCTATTCGTAAAGCTTATTTTGATGCTGCTGCTCAAATTAAAGCAGAGCAACAGGCATTGCAAACCAATATAGCTAACGCAAATACAACTAAAAACAATATTACTGGTGGTGCTGACCAACTAAAAGAGCGCGTTGCCAACATCGACATCGAAAGTGCCAAGAAAGTCGTCAAGCAAGCAGAAGAAGACCTCAAGTTTACAGTTGTCGCAAATCGCCTCAAACAAGAGATTGGCGCACTATCCGAGACTATTGCACGTAACGAAGCTGCCATAGACGCAAGTTTTGCTGGTCAACAACGTCTCGTTGATATCTCTAAGGGGGTTGGCGACGCATTCAGTTCGCTGGGTTCTACTGCCTCATCTCTCTTTTCTGCCTCTTCGCTAGGTGCGGTTTTCAGCAATATTGGTTCCAAGTTTGGTGACAAGCTAAACCAAATTCTGATAGATGCTAACAAGGACATCTCTAAATCAGCAGCTAAGGTAAACACTCTCAGAGCTACCAGAGACAGAGTTGCAGCAGCAGAGCTAGATGCCCTAAAACAAGGACGTTCAGACCCAGATTTAAACAAAGCCGAGAAAGACCTTAGTAAACAACTTAAGTCTGCTCAAATTGAATATGACCGCGATGTTCAGTATGTAAAGCAACGCACGATTCTTGAAGGGCTTAATGCCACTATGGAACGTTTCAATGCCATTACCAAAGAAGGCGCTGACAAGCTTGAGAAGGTCGCAACACTAGCTAATGCCCGATTAGACTTGCAAGGACGTAGAGAGGCTTCCACAGTCCAAAGCAATCAAGCTACGAGAGGATTCAGTTCGTCAGTTCTTGGTTTGTTCGGGCAAAACAATCCTGCGGCTGCTGCGCTAATTGGTCGTAACGAAATTCTTGCGACTATTGAGAAAACTCAAGCTGACAAGAATGAAGCTGGTCGTGCTGGTGAAAAAGAACTCAACACACTTCAAGTTCAAGAGCAACAACTAAAAACTGAAGAGACAATGCTGGTCAATGCGTTGACTCAGACTAAATTGCTATCGGTACTGGTTTCTAAGCTTGACCCAAGTAGCGGTATTCAAGTTGGTGACATTAGCGGTGTAAATAAATTCATCGGTGATATTCCCAAAAACATCGCTGACGCTCAGAAGCAGACTCTTGGTTCACTAGCTTTGAATAGAGAGACGCAAAGCTTTGTTAAGCAAGACACTTTCAGCAAAATCAACAACATTGGTTTGAATGGTCAGAGTCAGATTCTTGATATTGCACAACGAAACCCCTCTGCTGGATTGATTTCCATAAAAGAAGTAGGTACTGCGCTAAGTACTGGTTTTGCTACTCAACAGCCTATTCAAAATATTACTAACCGAACACCCTTTGGAGCAGACTTCGAGGCAACCCAAAGACAACTACAAACTATTGGGGGTAGCACTAGAGATTCTGTTCAACAACAAGCACAGCAACTTCAAGACCAAATAAACAAAGAGACTCGCAAGATTACTAATGATTTCCGCGATGCTTCTCCTAACAAGCCTCAAACCGCTAGCTCAGTTGGCAATACAACAGACCTTAGAGTTGTAGTAAATAATTCTATAACTATCGACGGGGTAAAGACTACGTTTGGAGGTGACAGCTTGAATAAAGTTGGCGCTGCTGTCGGTAAAAGTGGTGACGTTATTGAAAAAGCTCTTACTGGTTTTGGCAAAGCGTTCCTTGATTTATCTAAGACTGCTTTTGGAGTTTAGTGCAAAATTTGTCAATCTGTCTCAAGTGATATAATCAAGTAAAACAGTGAAGAAAAACAACTATGGCATTAAACGTTCAACAAACTAAGCTGTACGGCATCCCTGTACCTTCGGACAAAATTACGGCTGGGGAACTGGCAATCGATAGTACCATCGCCAACTTAGGTGACTTCTCTATCGGCGCATCGGTAGTTGCTGTTACTTGGACTTTTGATTTTGGAGGTATCTCCCTTACTAAAGTGCAAGAAATCAAAGCTGATGCAAACGCCAACTCTGAAGCCATGTTGCTTAACCAAGTAAACTTGACCGCAGGAACTGGATTGGTAGGTGGTCAAACTTACCGTGAGTACACCCTATACCCTTTCTCCTTTGAAGAAAAAGGTGGTATCCGAGTTGGGGCAAGTGATGAATCTCTCAAGAGCTTCCCCGTTACTTTCGTTACCAACGAATATCGCTCTAAGATTGGGTAATCCTAGTGGGTCTTAGTTATTCCCAAGAGAAGCTTTTTGGCTATCCGTTAAAATCGGGTGCGGTTTCTTTTGGGAAAATTAATGCTCAGAATGCCAATGCTTTCTTTCTGCTCAATGGCTCTAGCTTGCTTGCTGGTGCTGTAACTTACGAGACAGTTACGATAAATTTTGAAGGCATGAAAGTAGCTGATATTCCCTTTCAAAAACCCTCTTTACAACAATTTGGCACTCAATTGTTCTCATTTCGAGGACAAACTTGGATAGTGACAGCAATTGATTACAGTGGCATCTATATTGTCGGTTCATCAGAGTGCTATCGAAACTACACTCTCACAGCAGTAGAATTTAACAATCCAGAATTTGCAGTGAGTTAACTAGCGTGTGGAAACTATTTCAAGATACACCCAAACGATTGCCAACTTGGGTTGGAGGTACATCTGTGTCACCATACACAAGTGAAACGACTAATACTGTTAATCTTGACCAATACACGGCTCAAGCTGCGTATCTAACTGCAATCCATTTCGACCAGAAGTCCAAGTTGCCTTTTCTTGTTGGTTTCAACTTTGTAGCTCTTGGTGCTGATGGATACAACAACTCAGGCTCTCGTTTCGCTACACCTGACCTCAATGCTTGCTATTATCTGACAACTGGCGACTTTCCGACTTCAAAAACCGCCACTCTTGACTTCTATTTTTCTGACTTAAATAGCCACAAAGATTTAGATTGGGTCAATTACTATCCCAACGCAATTATTTACAAAGACAAAGATACGACTTCCTATAAAGTATCTGACATTAAAGGACTACCCATTACTGACCGCACAACCATCAAAATACGACTTGACTTTGACATACTCTTACCATTTCTCGGATTCGCTTCGCTTGTGCAGAAAAAGAAATTGCTCAGGTTAGTAGGGGCGGCTGGTGATGCTGAGAGCGTCAGTTATTACGGGCAAGTTTACCGATATGACAAGTTCCTGAAGTTTTCACCAAATAGTTTCTTCGCTTCGCAGGGGGATATATTATTGTGTCCTTAGTCTCAAATCTCTCCAGTAGCGCCGAAAATCCTCTTAGAGCCGTTGTAGGTACTTACACGCTAAATCAGGAGCTTGACCAGCCTCCATCTCTTTCTGCCGTCATTTACGTGGTGACTCTAGATGAAGTGCCAACATTAGGAAGTGATTTGACATTTGGCAACTACAATTTCTATCTGACCAACTACAGCTACAAAGAATCACCTCAAGTACAAAAAGTCGGTAATGTGTCGGTTCGGTACGAAGTTTCGCTCAGCTACTCTCATGTCAGCAAGCTTTTTACTGAAAAAGGAATTAATACTGCTAAGTTTGTTTTGGCTTATGGGCGTTCGGCTCAAATTATCGGTGAGCAGTTCTACCGCTTCCCTTTGATTTCGCTTCTGTCTCAGGTAGCGGCTTTCACTGGTATCAGATGTCCAATTTCAGGGCTAAGTGGTTTTGTTAATCTTCCATACCGACCAGCTAACACAGATTTTTTCACACTCAGTTCTTTTCTGGCTGAGCGAAGCGTCCTTGATGCCAAAGTAGCTGTTTACTCACAGTCTGGTATCGATTACGTTGCACTTGGTTCTGGGCGGTCAATCACGGCTGCGCCTCTTACTGAAATTACTCTGACAGATAACGAGACACCTTGTTACAAAAATACGCTGCTCAATTGGAATGGCGGCACTAACTATGGACTGCAAAATACTTACGTCCAAGTTACCGATGATGAGTACGTGCTTTACGAAGGCGACCCCAATCCTCACTTACCTCCAATAGAAGTTGGTGATGGCAGCTTAGTTCCTCGCGACCTCAGTATATTTGTTGACAATGGTGGTTTGAGTAAGCAATTCAAGATTACTTTGTACAAATATGGACAACCTAACTCGGAAATATCTGGCACTTATGGTTTTAGTCATTCGGCTCTCGAATTGGTTAGCAACCCACTAGCACCAGTCAATCTAGACTATTCAATTCTTGATAGGATGCAAAGTAATCCTTCCCAACAAGCTAATGCACTTAAAGGGCTGCTGGGAAACCTTGTCAATCAAGCTATGGGGATGGTGGGTACTAATATTTTTGCGCGTCCTATTGTGTGGCGAGTCACTAGCATCAAGCAAACTAATTTTATTTATCAGCCTCTCGAACTCGATATCAAGCCACAGGTTCTTGATGCTTTTGGCAATTATGTAAAAATTGAAGTTCCTGCACAATTTGACTACCTCCTTAACTGTAATTCACAAGTATTGATAGCTGAGCAGACTGAAGGATGGACTATTAAGCGTTTTGCTAATGAAGATGCAGCTAACTGGACTCAAGGCAGTATTCAGGCATATATCAATCTTGTTTATCTTTTGCAAATTGGTAATCAGATTGCAAATGATATTGTAAGCCTTCAATATTACTATCTTGAGGTATACAAAGCCAAATGCAAACTTGAGAGCTTCTTGTATCGCAAAATTCCTATCACTGAGCGCGTAGATTATTTCATAGAGCCATTCAGTAAATACTACAAAGATGGCGACAAAGTTGATTGGAACGTCGAGTATATCCCTAAAGCTCAATTGCCTAACTCACCTAGCACTCAAGACCCTGTAGCCGTACTTTTCCCTAGTCCTGACTGGGTTCCTAATTTGATGATAGTCAGTAAGTCGAGATATTCAATTTCTGCTGGTGTCAGTGGGAATCCTGAGTATAATGACCAAGCTGCTTCGCTTTGGGGCAAGAATCCTATTTACTTGACCACTGGTGAGGAAGTTTACGAACATACTCGCTACATGATTCGACCAAGCAAGACAACTAAGCAGAATATTGACAAGATTTACGAAACTTTCAATGACCTCAATGGTTTGTTAGGCTCGATTAATCAGAACGAGTTGTATAGTGGAACTTACTACCGTCCTTTCAGTTACATGAATGTACCTGATGATGCAGTAATTGGTCAGGGTGTACCGCCGAGTATTGATATCAACAAAGTCATTCCGACACAACAGAAAAAAGACCCTTCGGCTGTTCCAGCGTATTCGACTGCAAGTAATGATGCCAGCTTCAAAGACGACTCCTACTCAATCTACGGAACAATCCGCACAGTTGCCGATGCCAGCTTCAAAAGCAACATACAAAGTTCAAGCTTTAGTACAGCTTTGGGGCGACCTCCTAGCGCTACAGTACGCAAACCAGTTAATCAACTCAACCCTGTTCAAGACAAAAATGGACTTAAAGATTCGCTGACCTATCTAACCTCTAATGTGCGTGACCGCAACATATTGAGCGATGTGACAATTACTGGGGCGCAGAATATACAGGAGGCAATTAAAGGCGCTACATTCAAGCTGCACAAAGATGTGTTTGATGGAGCAAGTCTAAGTACGTCATTTACATGGACACAAAACGCAATCAAGCCAAATAGTGTGTTTCAGTACTTTGGTCAAAAATGGGCAGCTAAGTCAAGTACGTTCACTACGCAGATTATCAACGGAGGTGCGCTTAATCAGCCCGTCAGCGTCACGTTCGGTGAAGTAGTGCCAGTCACACTCACATCAGTTAGCACGACCGCTACAGCGCTAAATAGCATCAAGGGTGGGTTGGTGACGACTGTTAACGTGAGTGGGCTTCCTAACCACATCGGAAATAATTTAGATAATGTTCCCCTAAACTTCGGAAGATGGGTTAGTAGCGGTGGGTCTGGACTTTAGATAGTCTTGATACCATCGTTCTACGCTTGGAGGAAGTTCTCCAATAGAACGTTGATTTAGATACCAAGATTTTAGGCATTTACTATACCAGTAGTGAATTTCATTAGAGGATTCCATATCTACACCATCCAACTCTTTAAATACTGCAATCCAGATGATGTTCCCACTGTGCAGGTAGCGATGCCAAATTGCAATTTTGTTTACTTGAAAGCGCTCGTAAGCTCCGCAGTTTTCGAGAGTGCATTCTGATAGTACGGGATAGTATCTAGTCATGTTAGTTTCTTACACGGCTTTGTTTTGATAATTGGTAAGTTCAGCCTCATTGAAAAGCACCGAACCTCTTATAGAGCCTTTTACAGCACTTTCAGGGATACGGAAAGCATTCAAGATTCTGCTGTCCAAGTGGTCTTGATACCATCTGAGCATAGTTGCTTTTTGCTCTGGTGTTGGGGGTGGGGTAATCACATCATCGATGATAATCATGTCGCAGGAGTAGCCTGACTGCGTTTGTCTTTTCTTCAGTTCGGTTAGTACTTTGGACTTGGTGGTTGTCCAGTCCATCACTTGAGGATTAGCTCGTTTAGTGATGTCACCTGATGCCAAGATGGTGTCGAATAGTGGGTTGTCAGTTTGTGTCATAGTTTTCTTCTAGTAAATATACTTTCTTAGGCTCAATCTCTAACGGCAAATCTTTAAAGAAATACTTTACCCTAGAATTTTTGTATTGTACATACTCCCAACCATTAGTTATAAGTAAATCTTCAATATCTTTTGTTTTCTTGTTGATATTAGGTAGTTTTTGTTTTAGTTGGGGTATAGTAAATTTTTTGTTTATATTGTAGGCAGTTTCAATAATAGCTGTGTCTAATAAAACATTGTCTACATCTTCGACCTCATCTTCGTTCCAGTGGTATGCCTGAATAATAGATTCCGAAAGCATTTTAAAATCTATTTCAGCCAACCCAAAACGTTTAAGCAGCTTTCGTCTTAATGAGTTGTAAGCTTTTGTAATTTCGGAAGAACTACTAGAGCCATTATGAAAAATTCTCCACACCTTATCTTTCTTCTTTTCATCCACTACTTCTTCAACTGTAAAACCCTCTAAAATTTCAGGGTCTAAGTTGAAACACATGGAAAGGGCTGCGGTTGTGACTCTTGGGGTATTTAGTAAAGTGTCTAGTTTTTTATTTATCTGCTGTTGCATACTATATGAATATGCAAATAATTCATTAGCCGCTTGTCTTGTAGCTTCTGAAGTTTGTGTTGACTCCTGAAGTATTGTGACCAACATATCTACGTCTGGCGGTCTTCTGGTTAATGTGGTTGCTATTCTAGACATGAGCTTTTTTAATGTACTAAAGTACTATAGCACATCTTTACATTAGTACTTTTACACAGTTTTTAAAAATGTACTGATTCTTTGAACGATATTCAAGGTTTGTAAGCATATAACGTTAGTACACAATTAGTACATATAAAACTGTACTAGAGTTGAAAATGTTTGTAGACATCGGTTTGGGAGATTACCTAGTACATCCCTATACATTATTATTTTTATTGAACATCCCCTCTTCTAGCCCTACGGCGACTGAGTAACAAAAAACCCCCAGTCATTACAACCAGAGGTCAAGCATCGAGCATACAAACTAGCGACTAGGCTATAACATAACCGTTTTCATCATATTCAGTGTCATCGCTTTCCTCGTCGTCGTCTTCATAGTCCTCATCTTCGCCATAAAGCGACTCAAACAAGTCCTCAACATACAATTCGACAAGCTCTTCATCATATTCAGTATCAGGAGGCGTAAGCTCGATACCGTAAGTATAGGTAGCACCTTCTTCAGAGACAATAGTACGTGTAACTGTAATTGACGTATCGGACGATGTAACTTCAGCATTTTCGTATTCTTCACGTAATGCTTCGGCTACTTCGACAAATTTCGAGATTGGGTAGGTCATATTGTTTGGTATATGTTTACTTGCTATAATAACACATACCACCACTCGCTGTCGCTCGTATGCAGAAAAGAAGGTATACTAGAAACATACTTAAAATTTCCACTATGCAACACTTCGCTAACTTTGGCACTATTCGTAAAGCCAACAAACTAAAAAAGAAAACTTGGGAAAAAGACACTACTGGTGATGCTAATGCTACTAGATGGGATGTCAATGAAGCCCGAAGTATGAGAAATGAAGAAAATCCAGACCCATTGGCTAGCTGGCAACGACCTTACAATAACGGGTTAACTGCAAGAAATAAAATAGCTGAACGCAAATTAAACCCTAGAAAAATAAGTGCTAGTGACGACCTTTCCAGACCAAATTTTGACCAATTTACAGATGTTAGACCTAATGAAGACTATGCAATTAATGCAGAGTATTTAGGTTTTCGCAAAGACCCCTTTAAGGGATATGGAGGGATGATGGAGGAGCCTGTGGATTATAAGAAGAAGATTATGGGTCGTGGAATTAACCGATTTGATATGCGTGGAGGAGTAGAGCCATAATGACTCAAGACTACACACAAGCACTAGCCGACATCAAGCAAGGATTTCAAAATGCAATTCCGCGAGTGCAAGCTTTGGGTGATAAAGTTGTCATAACCCAAGGAAATGAGAGCATCACGCTACCAATCTCTCCAGTAGTTACAACCACCACGATTATGAAATAAATATGAAGACAACCTACGCTGCCAGCCGTACACTTTCCGTACCAACCATCACAACTACATCTGGCGGAAGCATCTCCGCAGGTACATATTTTTTCTGGCTTTGGCGGAGGAATCGCGCTGGGTATACTTCCCCGTCACCCGTAAAATCTCTTGTCGTAGGTGCAAGTGGCACAATTACAATAGCTGCCGCAAATTTCACAACTTTATCATACGAAGATATAAAAGAAACTTTAATCAGCGTAAGCACTACAAATGACTACACGACTAGCAGAATTATTAGCAAACTCGACCATTTCGAGTCAGACTACATTACCCCAAGAACCTTGGGCGACTTGGTTATTACCTCAAATTCGACCATCAACGGAGCGACCAGCTACTCTAACCCTTCGGACATTGCAACACTGGCAGGTGTTATAACTGGCTATCGCGTACAATTATCAGGAAACGGTTTTGTATACGAATTTGTTAGCAGTGCTTCAGACCCCGTAGATAACGTAACAGTTCTCAACCACAGTAGCGGCAGGTGGCTAAAAACCCGTGAAGCAAGCCTCTACGAAACGACCGCATTAGCCGAAATCGACGTAATCAGTGCTGACCAAGAGACTTTACTCGTTGCTCCACTCGAAAATATCAACTCAATACCAGTTCCTGTCAAATACTGGATTATGAACGATACAGGCGGTACTTTGACGGGTTTGCGCCTCAATTTAAGTGAATACACCTCTGACCCAGCTATTAGGCTCGTATTTGGTGTCAAAATCATTGGCTACGTGAACCTCACTTCGTTTGTGCTGGATACGACTGGCATTGACAATCTCGGAGTCATTCAAGAGTACCCCACACTCGATATTGCGTTTAACAAGGGAATCCCCAACGGTTCAGCAGTAGTGATAGAAGTCACACCTTCCTCGCAGCTTCTAGATGGCGTATCCGCACAAAGTTTTATTAGCATCTACCCCAAACTGGTTAATTACTCTCTTTTACAAGACCTGCTTTTTTGGGACGCTCCAGTGGACAACATTGCGGCGCTCAAGTCACTCAACTCAGTGCAATACAAGTCTGGGCAGGTACGTTTGGTCGAATCGGTCAACAGACCTTACAAATACGATGCTGCTTCGGTGCTGGCTGATAACGGTGATACAGTTCTGATTCCTAATGCTAATCCGACAACTGGCAGATGGGTGATTTTTGACCCTGCACTGCCTGATGGGAGCGTTGGACTGGCAAAGCTGTCTTCAGAGGTGATAACTGCCCTTGGCGACCAAATTAAGACCGATACACGAACCATTAACTCACCGACGAACTATACTTACAGTCTGGATGAAGATTATGACTATATTGTGTTAAATTGTCCTAACACAGACATCAGCAATACAGTGACTAACATCAACATTAGCGCCACGCTTGCAAATAACCAAACCAAAGCAGTGATTATTGAATTGGTGCAGAAAACAGGGGTAGTGGCTTTTGATAGCAGTATTCTGTTCCCAAGCGGTGCAACTCCAGTTCTGTCTGGTAACGGGAAGTCTGACATCATTCTTTTTTCTGCACGAAGAGATTCATTAGGGATAGTAAAAAAACGAGGCAAGATAGCCACAACAGATGCAGGGTAACTAATATGGCTGGATATAACGTTAAAATTGCCCCGAAGGGAGCTTATGGAACAAAACCAGACCCTAATAAATGGTCTGGAGGCATATACATCAATGATAAGTATAATGCTTTCCCTGAGTTGCCTAGAGAAGTAGGGCAATCAAGAAAGTCAGTGTTAAAAGGTAAGGGAGGCTCTGTTCATCTGCTTCCAGACTCTTCTAGTTTGACTTTACCTAGAGGTGGTATTCATATCCCAGAATTAGATGAGTTTGGCAATTTGCTCACTTCTAATTTTCCTAGCTATGGCACTATGGCTCATGCTGCTAGAGGTTCAGCGCTTATAGGTGGAAAAACATCCAAACTAGACATCCCTGACGATATTCAAAAAAGTTTACTTCAATTACCAGTTGCAGGTAAAAAGATTGGCTCTACAAGAATGCCAGCAATGGTCGCTATGAAGACTAATAGTAAAATTGCAGATTCTTTAGGTTTCCCGACTGACCACGTTTATACAGGTCGTCTCAATGTATCTCCAGATGTCAATACAGCAATTATGCAAAGCGTTGCTACAAGACAAAATGCTAAGACTGGAAAAGTAAGTATTGAAGAACCTAGTATTTGGTATGCAATGCAGAATGCAGGACTAAGACCAGAAGATTTCAAAATTAAGGGTCGCTCTTTAGGTAGACTTAGAAATAATCGAGACGTAAGTATCCCAGAAGAAATCAACGTAGGATTTAAGCGTGAATTTACACACATGGCAAACTTCAGTAAGACTCGCAGCTAGCGCAAGCTGACGCTCGGTGCAGAAAAGAAGTGAGCGTCAGCTTAGTTGAGCTAATTTAGTTTTGCCACTAGTTTCGAGTAGCAAAGATTGAGAAGTACAAAATGTTTCTCTGGATAGGCTTGGACGGGGGGTAGTTTGTGACCTTTTGCATTCAACATCTGCTTCTTGGGAGGCATCTCTAAAGCCATCATTTTGTACACTGAAGAGGCAAGATTTGCGATAGCGTGTTTGTTACTGCGACTTAATATCAATCCGTCTTGAGCCATTAAAGCCCACTCATTTAACGTGTACACTGGTTCAGCCTCATCAACATTCTTGCTGGCTTCCAAGAACTCTTTTGCTTCAATACCCTCCATCCATTCGCGAAGTCCACCTAATTCAACTCTAGCGGCGCGATACCCTTCAGTTTGAATGAGTTGCACCTTCATTTCAGTAATCTCTGAAGCCATCAAGTTAAGTTGACTAGAAATCGACTTGAACATTCCAGCAATGTCGTTGGATTCGGCAAAACCAGTGACCTCTTTAATCCAAGTGTCAATACCAATCTCAGCAAACTTACCAAGGGAAAATTTAGCTTCATCTGTCTGTTTAACTGACTCAAAAGCAAAATACCTAATGATACGTGCCGCAACTTTTCCGTTAATGATTTTAGCTTGCTGGTTGCTTCCAAGTGCGAGGTATAAATCCTTACCCTTCAAGTCTTTGAGGAGATTTTTTGCCTCTACAGTGCGAACGCTAGAACCACCTAGTTTCGTTAAAAGGCTCCGTATACCAGACTCACCAACTCCGCACAACCTAGCAAGACCTACTTGACTTACACCACAATGCTTTCCGTCAGTACTCACATAGAACTCAATACCGTCAACAATAGTGGGAGAAACAATTTCGATAGAAGACATACAAAAATACGTGGTTAATTGATTACTTTTTTACTATAGCATAGGTAATTTGCAAGTAACTGTATCTTCAGGGGTATATCTAGTCACGGTATAATGAAACTATGGAAGGAAAAACACTCGCAAAATACCTAGCAAGCGCCGATGCCACTAACTCTGTGGTCGAGGACGTATATTTCAACGACGTTATCTTGCTCATATCAGGCAACGCAGCCGATAACAGTCGAGGTTTGCCTTTCAGCCGAGATTACTCCAGATATCAGCGCCATGTCAAAAACTACACTGGCACAAACACCGAATCTTCAATAAACTACCCTATAAATGATATTCCAAGTCTTGCTGGCGTAACCTCTTGTCTTTACATACCCAACTACCTCAATCGCATTAATAGAGCCGCAGAGCTTAATACTGGGCAAAATGTCTCTAATGTCCTTCCTACCTATGCTGATATTCAACTCAGTGGTTGGTCAGATGGTTTCAGTCTTGGTACTGGTAATTTCACTATCGAGCTTTCGTTTTTCACGGACAATATAGTACCAATACAAACTATCTTTTCTGTAAACACTTGCCTCAACTCAAATGTTTTTAATCCTTCCCAATTGCCAGCATTAGGTGCAACTGGCGGCTATGGCTTATTTTTAGTCAACTCAGACCTTTATTTTTCTGCTAAAGGTGCAAGCTTTAAAATAAACAACTCACCAATTGTTACTGGAACGTTCTACACGGTTTGCATTCAGCGTATTGGCAATACTTTACAAACATTCCTTAATTTCCTAGAAACTCATGTATCAGCTTGTAACTTTAACTTGGCACATTCTGTAGCTAATAATATAGATACAAGAGACTATAGGCTATTCTTAGGTATTTCACCATTTTTTAGTTCGTTCGGCAATCAAGTAACTAACCTAATAGATGCAAGCTTTAGCGGTGGTATATCCAACTTTCGTATCACTGAAAATATTGCTAGATACCCCTCGACATTTTATAGCGTCACACTGCCTTTCCCTAAGTCTGGAATAGCCAACCGTATTGACCCCAACTACTCAGATACTCTTTTCAACTTTCCTCTCCAATTTGACGCTTACAATTACGCCTCAAACCTAAAACGCCTAGCCAGCCCTACTCTCCGCCAGAACACTCCAAATTTCAATACTGGCTTCTTAGAACTTGACGGCAATACCACATACGTCTCAGAACAAATTACGACTAACCTATCTACCTCTACATGGACGCTAGAACTCTATTTAGGGCTTTTTGAGAATAGTGCGCCTCTTACTACAGCAAAAACATTGCTAGATTGGTTAGCAAACAATCTTTCAAATACTGAAGGTGTCGAAAAAGTCAATCTACTCAAGTTGACATCTAACGGTAAGCTGGTTGCTAGTATCGACTTCAATTTTTATGCAGATTATGCTGGTCAAGGGGGTTTTGCACGAACTGCCCCTTACATTAGTTTTAGTGTAAGCGAAGACGGAACCACTTGGCGCAGCTTTGCTTCGGAAACAAATAACAGCGTCAACCCAACATACCCAACTACAAATTATTTCCTGCCAAGTTCAGATATTATCTTTTATCACAATGCTAGTATCACTTCTAACATAACTACAAGCACAACAGCTATTGCCTCTCCTTTTTCTGAACCCAACACTCATTTTGCAGTTTCAAGGGAAGAAAATAACCTATATTTCTATGTTAATGGGGTTTTGGTTAAGACAGTTGCATATTCAGGAACTTTATACCAAGAGAGCGCTAAGCTAGAACTTAATTTTGGTAGTTTGTATACGCCTTGGGTGTCTTCCAACGCATCGTCTAAAAGAAGTCTTGGGGTCAAAGGTTTACGAGTAACAAATACAGCTCGATTTATAAGTACGACAGTTCCTAACGATTATTTCTATTCTCATTGTCTTCAACCACTCCCTACTACTACAGGTGTCCTCACTCACCCTAAAGCACGTATTCTTGCAATAGTTCCTGTAATCAATAATCCATCTATCAGCACAGGTACTTGTCAATGGTATGTTTACGTTGCTCAGGCGTTTGACAGTTTTGTTCTAGCGGATTTTAGCTTGACTCAGATAGAAGGGGTGTCAGGTGCGTCCCTCGTTTCATTGGTTAAGAATAATGAGTTGGAATATGTTGTAACTGCTAATACTGGAACTGGTAACGGTAAGCTGACTCTCAATTTTGTAGATAGGCGAACGGTTAAGTATAAAGGAACTAATACGCTTATCTCAAACTACACTGGTGAACTCAGTTTTACTGGTCAAACCTATGTAATTAATAAAAATGCCCCTATACCCACAATTACTAGTGGTTCAAGTCCTTATATTAACGAGTCATTTACTTGTACACTCACTTGGGATGCAGCAATCATTACATTTGATATCACTAAGGTTGGAGTTAGTAACGGAGTTCTTTCCAACTTAGTTTTGATTAACGAGATTACGCAGACATATCAATTCAACGTTACGCCCGAAAAACAAGGTGTAGTATATGTTCAGGCACTAGAAGGTGCTGGTGTAACCGATGGAGCCATTAGTTCATCGAAAAGCAATTTATTGGCGCGAGTTTATGCCGAAGCTTTCCCAATTTTACAGCTACCTTTAGATTTATCCAACACGTTTTACGATGTTTCACCAAACCAATACCAGCTTGACGAAATAATCCCTAACAACACGTTATTTAGCTCGACGGTCTTTCCTATAGGCACAAACTCCTCTCTTGCCGTAGTGCCTCAATTAGAGCAGTCTGGATTGACGTATGATAACTTCGAGGCGATTGGTCAGGGGTCGTCTTTGGTTATGAATGGGGATTGGACTATTGAGTTTCATTATCGCGGCAACACTTTCAATCCTCAAAACACCACTCATCTCTTTTCTGTAGAAAAAGAAGGTACGGGCTTTGCAATCTTGGCAGTAAATGGGAATATTCAGGTAGTTCGCAGCATCGATTTGACCAGTAACCTGTTTCCTGCGGTCACTCTGCGAGAGTCAGACATTTTCTCAAGCGGAGCGCCCATTTATCCAGCCTACGAAAATGGGGCATATACTCTTCAACAGAAATTTCCACACTTTGCAATTACTAAGAAAGGTAATGTATATCGCTTTTACCGTAATGGACTGCGTATCGGGCTTGTAGAATCTTCCACAGTACTAAATATCTCAAGTGGAGCGCTCAAAGTTGGTTACTATGAGAATAGGGTTACCCAAGCCCCTTATTTTCTGTCGAACTTACGCTTGACTGTAGGGAAAGCACTCTACACAGCTTACCAACATGATGTACCTCTGATTCCGTACAACCAAGTGACAAATATCCTTGATGTTAGCGAACTGCTTGACTACATTTCGCTAGTGTCGGACAACAATGTGCCAAATAAGGCTATCAACGGCAATACGCTGTCGCTTACCTTCAACAGTATCATCGCACTTACTAACTTGCCTGTAGTGACAATTTTAGGGCAAGCTGCAACTGTTACCAACACCATTTACAATACTTATGTCGCCACACTTCTAGTAGACGAGACAATTGACCAACAAGTATATTTCAACATTGCTATTCACGATGAGCCAAGCCTACCTAACAAGGATTTTAGCGCGACTACTAACGGAACTTCAGTATTTGTTGAGAATAGCCCTTTTACTATTGTTTTGGCGACTACGCAGCCTAACGATAACAGCTTTAAGCTCTATGCAACTGCCACACTCAATAAAGATGCCCCAGCGTTCAGTTTGGTTTCGCTGACACTCACTAATTGTATTGTAGGCGGCTTAACAAAAGCAAGTAATAACAACGTATACACTTTTGAAGTGCAAGCTCTCACAAGCGGAGATTTTAGCTTAGCAGTTTTGGCTAATGCTGTCAACTCTGCAATTGGAACACCTAATTTAGCGTCAAACACATTGACTAGGGCTGCTGTAGTTCCCGCTTACCTTCCCGACCCCTACTACAACAATTTGCTGCTCTTCATTCAACCCACTGGAACAAATATTATTGATGAGAGCCAATACGAATGCTCAATTGCAGTAAACAATGTGACCGTAGTAAATGATACTTTCCCTACGGGTTTGCTTAAATCGATGAAGTTTTCAGGTCAGGGTTCAAGTTTGGTAGCGACACTGAATCAGCCCCTATCAGCCAATCAGGATTATTGCATCGAGTTCTATATCTATCTGTCATCGCTGACCACATTCTCTCTTTCTGCCCCTATTGCAAGTCCTGCATCGTCGGTTACACCAACTTCATTTGATATTAGTTGGAGTGATGTTGCTGGAGCTACTGATTATGTAGTTGACATCTCAAATACGAGTGATTTTTCTAGGAAAGTGGATGGATTCGATAATAAGTTGGTCGGTGATGTAAATAGTGTCTCAGTTACTAGCAATTCAGCATTGGAATCACCTATTGTAGAACTCAATAGAGTTAAGGCAGAAAAAGGATTTGTTGCGGAATGGGGAAAAAGAGCTGGAAGTATAGGATATCGCGTAGTAACTTCTCTCAGTAATACATTCAATAGTGCTATTTCTTCTGTTTTTACAAAAAGTAACAATGTGTCAGTGGGAGATTTAACAGATTCATTTGAATATGTGCCAGAATCTGTAGTAATCGATGGGGGCTCTTCAAGTGGTTCTTTTTCCTCTAATAGCATCCTTCAAGGCATTCTCTCGTCGGGTTCTAATTCACCAAAAATCTTTGCCTTTAATGACGAAAATACAATTCGCTGTTACAAATCACAACCAAACTATACAAGTCCGATGGTAGCTGAAGACATTGAATCAAAACAATGGTTCCATTTGAGTATGGTTAACTCCTCAGCTACAAAATCTACAAAATTATACCTAGATGGTATTTTGGTTGATAAGCTCAAGAATAGTGATATGGGTTGGGATTCCACCCTAAATTTAGGCTATGCCATAACCAATTTTAGCGGTTACATAACTGGATTCAGGGTCACGTATGGTGTTCAAAGATATCTGATGGAATTTACTCCTCCGACGCTCCCCCTTCCAAAAAACTAGTAATTTCTTCCTCAGTAGCAAAACGCCACCCTAACCATTCAGGTTCACAACTTTTAAATCTTCTTTGAGCGGTAATGAGAGCTATTTTTTGAAATCGGGCAGCTTGAGAAATTGATATATAATATTTATCGTCTATTATTACAGGTTTGCTATTAGGAGAAGCTGCCCTCATGTTAGTTTTAGCTTCTTCTGTAACAATTTTCCCTTTGGCTGACGCACTCATTTTTGCTCTGGTTTCAGGTGAGAATACCCTTCCTTTACCCGCAGCGCTTATTTTGTCTCTAGTTTCTTTACTACAATTTTTACTATTAATACTAATTTTAGCTTTAGCCTCTTCAGTATGACGATAACCAAGACCATTAGTATTACCTTTACAAGAAATACTTCTTTTGGCTCTGGTTTCAGGTGATTGTACCTTACCTTTCAGTGAGTTACTTATTTTTTCACGTGTTTGAATATCACGTTCTTTCCCTTTTTTAGCAGCCGCAATCTTAGCTTTGGTTTCTTGTGTAATAACCTTACCTTTGTTAAAAGCACTAATTTTTGCCTTATGCTCTTCTGTAAGAGCTAAGCCTTTACATCCCCTTCCACCAATTTTCATATTGTAGATATCTTCACGGCTTATAAACTCTTTATTGACCATCTCTTCTTCAGCTTCATAAGCATCATCGGCGCAGCTAAATTCAGCTAACGTAGCTCTAGTAAAATTTTCTCTGCCATGTTTATTGATTGCCGCACGTAGACCGTCACCACTACCTAAATATTTCCTAGATTTTGCAGTATTGGCAACTTTATGTACCCCAACATAAATCTTGCCATTCAACAAATTCGTAGTTTTATACAAAATCCAAGTGTCAGCCATTGCAAATATCCCATATCCATGTATAATAAATACAGTATAACACACGTGAGTACAAAATGCGTCCTGATAAAAGCAAAAGATTAAATGCGAAATTGTCCGTAAAAAGACATGAAAAGTTGATGAAATATGCCGAGTCGCAAGATAAGGATATGACATCAGCTATAGAGTGCTGGATTGATAGTCTTCCAGAAGTCCAAGTGTTAAACTAAAGTAAACACTTCCATTACCAACCCAATGACATACCAAACTTCAGACTTCTTTTTTAAAAGTTTAGCTACTCAAGGTCAAGCCATCATAAACACTTTGAAAAACAAAGGTCAACAAGCGTTAGTGCCTAAAACAAAGCAAAGCGCTATAGATGCGTTCAATCAAAAGAATGTAGCAGCTATTGGCAATCAAAAACTGAATAACTCACCATTCTCACTAACTCGCGACCAACGCTCTGCAAATGTGAAGTATGGAACTGCTCCAGATGCCCGTGTAGAGGCTTTGGCATCACAGTCTGTAGGCAGAGGATTATCTAAGCAACAAGCTCCTAGACAGCCCCAAAGAAAGCTTGCGCCTGATGAATTCTATGATGCGGCGGGAGTGATACGTCGAAAAATGAGTGTTGGTAATTGGAAGAGTCAACAACAATTCCAGACGGGGCAATATGGAGGATTTTCAGCGCCTAATTTCGTACATTTTGCAAATTTCTAAAAATGGGGAAATTTGTCAAACGTGAGAACAATGGGCGCGTATTCCTAAAAGACTCGCAAACAGATGAGTGGTTACTTATATCGAACCAATCGACCGTAGACACAAAAGTACAAACGAGAACGAAACAAAGAACCAGTAAGGAATCCCTCTTTAAACTTGTTACAGTAAAAAGATTAGAAGGTATTTCTTTAGAAACTATCACTTCTCGACTAAGAACTTCTCAAGCCAACTTAGAAAGAGCTGCTGTATTAGCCCAATTTCCTATTCCAGCGCCTGTTAAGTTCCCAGAAACAGATGAGGATGCTATAAACTATTTCTCTGTTTTTATTGATGAAGATTTGAGGGGTAGTAATGAGCCAATCTTCACTTTTTTCTCTTCTAGCTACCAAACACAAATCCGCGCCTATGTTAGCGCCAATTCTGCCAATCGTGGTGGTTGGAGTGTTCACTTAGCTTATGTCAAATCGGTTAAAGACAAGCAAGATGGGCTTAAAGAAATCGACTGGACTTTGGTTAGCATCGATAACGCAGATATAGCCCCTTATGGTGGTTCTACGCCTATAACAGAGCGTCAGACATACCAACTAGACCTAGATGCCACTGGATTGCCTCGGTGCTTCAAGTCAAACTTCTCACTCGATAATTTGACTTATCTTGGTGGAGGTATATGGTCATGCCTAGTTATCGACCCAGAAGACCGCATACCTGTTTACGGTGTAGCTTCCACCAGCGATACCCGCTATAAACGTATTTCTAATGGTGTAGGAGGGAACTCGGTCACTGTGACATCATATAGTGTCACTCCAACATACTCTTTTACGTGGTGTCGTGGTCAGTCAGTACTTAGAAAGCGTACTCGTAGTGCAGCAGTTGAGTTTGACCAAGAAGCATTTGATGACAGCGCTGTGCTTGTGCAGAAAAGGAAATCATTCTACTCTCTTGACCTAACTTTGCGTCCTGAAATGTCGAGCAATCAATTGGTGCAAAAGACAATCACTGAAGTATGCAACTCAGAGGCTACTTATGTCGGTAACACCAATTATTTTCTGTTCTCTCCAAGGCAGTCGCCCGATTATGGGACAGATTTAGCTCGATTCAGCTTACAAAAATATCAGCAGCAGTCTAACGTCATTCGTCCTAATGCTTGGGGTGTTTTGGCAGCATCTAAGGAAGGCTCATTGCTTTTGCACCTCGATATGGGCATGGCAGAAGGAAAAATCGAGCATCCTTACGAAATCAAGAGTACGGTTGGCAAAAGAGGTGTTAGTTACGAGTGGCAATACAAAAGTTGGTGGGCATACGGGAAAATTCAGGATTATTACCCATTAACTAAAAATCAGTATACCTATTTTGTCAGTCGAACATTTGGCACTGAGGTTCCTTCGACTTTATTTGTTGATGGTAGTGCGCCTTATGGAGCTTTGATAAAAACTGCGCCAAATCAAGTACAAACTACTTGGGATGCACCGCCTTTGCCTGAGACTGGCTATTTTCCGATTCGTCGAGGAGAATTTAGCTTCGTGTTGCGGTATTCGATGCCACCATTCTTTTCGCACGAAGGTTGTTACTACTATCAAGTCAATCCAGAGCGTATAGGCTCAAGCTCGTCATCTGGTGACAGGGTTTACGATAATAGTGTTGCACCAGCACAGCCTAGCTTCAGTCTAGCGCCATCTTTCAGTTCACAAGATGATACTAACCCAAATTCCAAGCAAAACGGCTATATAGCTACATACACGCAAATTTTAGGGGCTTTAGATGGTGCAAGTGTTAGTAGCTTCAATATTGGATATAGACCGATTGCTGCAAGTGATACTGAGTCGATTTTGGTACTTTCACCTAATCCAGAGCAGAAGTTGAGATTGAGCCAAGAGCCATCGTTATTTCCTAATGCTTTTATAGGAAGTGTAAATGAGAATATTGTAATTAATGATTAAGCGGTTGAGGAATTACGATATCCTGACTCCTACTTGGAAGGTAGGCATATTTCCTCTATACTACAACCGCATGAACACCAATATTAGCTTCCGTCTCCACCTGTGGTAGCCTAGCCTTTATGCGGCTAGACGCAGCGTTGAAACTGCCACTTTCACTAAGCAATCCGAGACACTCGGAAGGGTGTAAGCCAGTCGCGGGAATCGAACAAACCGCTATCTGTTGGTTATGAGCCAACCGTGATTATTATCCATGTCACTCCACTGGCATTTATTAATATAACACAATATTATTGACTTACATATCTATCTTAAGGACTATTCTGCAAATTCTCCATATTTCAAGTATTTTTCCAAAGCTTTGTGTGAGGCAATATATTCTTTACGCAATCGATGAAACTGTTTGTCAGCAATCTCGTTGAAATGACTATAACAAAGGAAGCAGTAGCTAAATCCCTCGTTGTCGATACGGTCGTGAAGTGCTTGCAAATCTTCGTCACTAAGGTTGATACTAGTAGATTCCACAAGCTCTACAGTATTAACATTTAGTCTTGCAGGAGTAGTTTCACCGTTAACCCAATATACTTCAAAATGACCACCAGCTAAATTAGCTTCATCGTAGTCAGATACTGTACCAACTGTACCTGACGGAATTAAAGCTTCACCGTAGACTATTTGTGCAATAGCTACAACTTTGTCGCCTCTGTTTATTGACATATTATCTCCAAGGAACAAATTTCATAACAAGCAAAATTGCCAAAATCCAAGTAATCACTTATTTTTCCTCGTCAGGTGCAACTTCGTAAACTTCAGAAATCAGTAATCTATGCTGACCGAACAAAGACGTGCCAACATTTATTTCTATGTCCGTAGTGTGAAATTCACCTTGGTCAAGTCCAATAGTTGCTTCTGGGTATTCTGCTTCAAAAGATTGAAGATATTTGATAAATTCTGGAAGTGTGTATTTCATAATTACTAGTTAACCATAAAAGCATGAAACATTATATGTAACCAGAGAGGTATCTTGCTGTTCTGGTCGAAAACTGCGGTCTTCGCTGTAAGTTTGTAAATATTGCACATTGCTGCCAAAAATGCCGTAAATATCAGCCGTGAAAATTGATTGTCGTTCTGGGAGTTGTTGCCAAGAGGTATTGCTGCTACTTGGGTAGGTTTTGGTAGGTTCTAGGCATCTGTAGTAGCGATTGGTGTATTTTACTAAACTTCCTTTTGCGAATGGCTCAAAGACGCTGCTAGGACTTGCTCCAAGGTCTGCGAATTGGTCTGTGGGTTTTTGGATTGTGTTGGTTATAAACTTGCTGTCAACAATCAGAGAATAACGTGGGTCAAACTTGGGAATGAGAAACTCACGAAAATATACGGTATTCAAGGCAAGCCCAGAATTACCTAGAATTGGATGAATTTCGCTTTTTCGACCGATTTCGCGCCTGTTGATTTTCTCTTTAAAGATTTGTGGAGTGACGGAGCCTGTAAGTCGGGTTTCTGTGCCGAGACGATTTATGAGTGAAATCGTTGGGCGGTAAGAGGTGGAGGCATTTATGATGTTGGTAAGGGCATAGAGGGGGAAGTGCTTGTCAAAACTTCCGTTTAAGCTGAAATGGGCATCATTGTCCTCAGCGATGAATAGCGTAGAGAATGGTTTTCCAACTTGGTTTCGAGGAGCGAGGAATGAGTGACCAGAGACGACTGGGAAGGTGAAATCGGGCATTATTTTGCTGTTGTGTCAGGTAAAGAGTCAATCCAATCCTCAAAAAGACAGGTCATCTTTTTTTGGCGGGAGTCAGCATAGTTCTTGAATTTATCCATGCGCTTCTCAGATATAACCGCATTAAATCTTTTGCTTTTATCGATATTGCTCATTGTTTATGTTTTTTATATGTTATACTGTATTTATTATACATGAAAGGATGGGTATGTGCAATGGCTGAGACTTGGATATTATATCGAACTACGAATTTGTTGAATGGCAAGATTTATGTTGGGGTACATAAAGTATCTGATACCAAGCACTCAAGACGTTATTTAGGTAGCGGAACAATTCTAAAGCCAGCTATTGAAAAATACGGCAGGAAAAATTTTACTAGGACTACATTGGCAGAATTTAATAATTGTAAAGATGCCTATAAAGCTGAAGCAGAAATGGTTAATGAGGAGTTCCTTAAACGCACTGATATTTACAATGTAAAACTGGGAGGGGAGGGTAGTGTAGGCTTTAAACCTACCGAGCAGACTAAAATAAAGATGAGTATTGCAAACAGAGGGAGAGTTGCTAACGAAGAACAAAAGCTAAATTACAGCAGAGGTCAACTTGGTAATAAAAAATGGTTAGGTAAACACCATACGGAGGAGTCTAAAGCGAAAATCAGTGCTGCTAACAAGGGACATACACGCACTGTAGGTAAAATTTTAACTCCAGAAAATAAAGCTAAACTAATAGCTTCAAATATAGGTAGGGTTAAATCCAAAGAAGAGATTGAAAAACTCAGGGTAGCTAATAGCGGAGCAAATAACTCTGGAAGTATAGCAGTTGTGATAAATGGGGTATATTATCCTACAAAAAAATTTGCAGCCGAAGGGGAAAAAGTAGTTCCAGCTACTGTATCGGACAGAATTAAAAGTCCTAAGTCGAAATGGGATGGTTGGAGACTGGCTACTGATGAAGAAAAATCTATCTATGGTTCTAGTACGCTAGAATAGACTAATACTTTAATATAAAAACTAAAAATGCCTGTCGCAGAAGAAGCCATACAATTAAGCTTATTAGAAGACCTAGACGATTCTTTGTTGTTTGCTGGGACTCCTACTCCAATGGCAGCACTTCGCCAAGGGCAATATACGAGCGAGTACCAGAGCCTCACGACAGACGCACTTGCATCGATAACTCACCCTAACGAAAACGAGCGCCCTCCACTGAAATTGCTCAGCGAGATGGCAAACCGCGACCCCATAGCTGCCCAGTGTCTAGCTTTCAAGGCACTACGCGCCCAAAATTCGTTTGGTTCATACGTCCATCCTAAGAAAGAGATAGAAGCTTTTGTAAATAGCAATCTCAAAACTCTCCCTAAAAGTTTTAAGAAAATTCTGTTTCAATTATTCTCCTCAGTCATCCTACACGGTGTCGCGGTCGCAGAATTTACAAAATCATCGAAGGTGCGAGGATATAGGGGGCAGTGGCGAATTGCGAATATTAACGTATTAAATCCTGAAAATATCATTAGTTTCGGAAAAACGATAAATAAGGGTGGGCATATAGAATTTATCGAGTACGACAATGGAAATGGAAAAATAGTGAAAATTCCATATCAGAAATGTCTGCATATTACGAATAATTCAGGTTCCGCCTTTGACCGCATGGCTGTTTGGGGTATTGGTGACGGTCTGAGCGCTCTGAATTATTACAAATTAAAAAAAATTGTGCTCACACATCTAGCTCTCCGCATCAAAAACGACAGCGAAGGTCTACTCTGGGCAAAAACACCTAACAACGGCACAACCACAATGGTTGATACCCAAGGTAACGTCAAAAAAGATTCCAAGGGCAAGCCACTTCAATTAACAAAACAAGCTGCTCTCAGTCATCAACTAAAAGACATTCAAAAACGCGGATTCATTGTTACTGACAACGATGTTGAACTCAGCCGCATCCAAATTCAAAACACCAGCGAAAATCACTTCAAAGCGCTAGAATACATCGACAGAGGCATTCAATCAAGCTTTGCTATACCTTCGGGCATCTTTGACGTTAATAGTGGCTCAGGCACAACAAATCTAGGTAACAACGGCTTTGGTCAAAACTTCAAGATGACCTTTGACTCGACAATCTTTGCCTTAACAACCACACTCAAACACGAAATTATCCACAAGATGATTCGTGGCTTATTGCACGATAACTTCCCTTCCAGTTGGTTCAGTGAAGATTGGGGCGAGTTTGTATTCGATGTCGAAGAAGACCAAGCAACAGTTAACGGTCGTCTTAGCACCATCACCTCTCTCATTGCATCTGGCATTATCCCTGCTGATGACGTTGAGGTACTTGGGCTTATCCGTAAGAATCTCGGATTACCTTCGCTTGACGATGAGGAAAAACGCAAAAAAGAAGAAGACGCGCTCAAGGCTGAGGTACAAAAAGAACTTGAGAAACAAAGTCAGGTACTATCCTTACAGGCTCAGATAAATCAGCTTCAGGCTCCTCCTGCACCGCCAGAAGGACAAGCTGAACAATATCCTCCTCAAGAGGGAGGTCAAGAAGGTTAGGGTTTGTGTTATATTAAGTAGATACGATTTCTGTATTCATAAAAATAATTTGTTTCATTACACGTGAACCCCTCTAATTAGTTTTAGAGGGGTTTTTCTTTTGTCTAAGCCATGAACTTAGTAAAAGTCACACCTAAGATTGGAAAATCCTCTTTAGAGTAGACGGCAACTTTAGCTTGATTGCCGTTGATAATGCGATACCCACGCTTAATAGGTTGTTGGCGCAAAGTTTTGTACGTCTCTGCAATTGCACGACCTAGACCAAGCATTTTACCTCGTTCAAGACCGCCAGCAAGAATGCCCTTCTCTTGAGCAAGCCATTCGGTCACACTCCAAGTACGCTCGTTAGCTGGGGCAAGAATGTAGTCCGAATCCTCTTTTTCAAGTTCAGCAAGTTCGATTTCTTCAAAAAGAACATTAAGTCCTTTCATGTGATTATCAGCAACTGTCTTTACAGTACGCCAAGATTTCACCTCTTTTGTTAGCGACTCGACGTTTTGATTGGTTGAACGGACATCAGCAAGAAGGGCATTGAGAGTCTCGTTTAAGCTGTGATGACTCATTGAATCTGAAAATCCAGTAACTTTTTTGACCCAACTTGTGAATCCCATTTCTAGGAATTTATCCAGAGAACGTTTAGCAATTTCAGTTGGTGTCTTGGCATCTGTCGCGTAATGCTTGATAACTTGTGCAGCTACTCTAGCGGTAACAATTCTAGCACCTCTCACGCCAGTTAGAGACTGGTGAAAAATCTCATCTGCAAAGGGTTTCAGCGATTCGGGCAGTGTTTTAGAGACACCTGAAAACATTTCACTTAAATAGCCCCGACTAATACCACAGAGCCTAGAAAGCCCTGCAATAGATACCCCTGCTTCAGTGCCGTCATTACTCACATAAAACTCAATACCGTTTTCAGCGACAATTGGTTTTACTGTTTCGATTTGTGCATTCATAAAAATAAGTTAGTGATTGACTACCTAATTAATATAGCACACAATTTTATAAACCGCACAATAAATTTTTGTCCGAACGCCCTTTCCTTGTTCAGTATGACTTTCAAGCTATTTTTGTCCTCTAAATGCGCGAACGCCCTTAGCCTTCTTTTTCTGCCTCTGCTTGCTCTTTTTTCTTTCTGACGTATTTTTTAGTTTCTTTCTCTACAACAGGACTGATTAAATTTTGTAGCCCTGTTTGATAAATATTTGCAAAATTGCTATTAGGTGCAGCAAAGTAAGTAAAGTGTTTCATAATTCTGTTATGGAGTAGTATCGATTGTTACAGTAGATGAGTAGTTTGAGATTTTGTTACTATTGAACCCGTAGATTCGGGCAAAGTATTGAATTGTCCCGCTTAATCCAAATATAACAAATTTGTTATCGGCACTTCTTGTAACACTAAGCTCTTCCAAAATAGTAAAAGTATTTGCACGACTAATTTCAAGTGTGTAATCAGTTGCATTACTTACTTGCGAAAAAGTTAGTTCTGCCTGACTCTCATCAATTATATTGACATTAGTGATACTTGGCGCAGAAGAAATAGCAAGCTCAGTGTACGGCTCAGCAGGTGTATTGATTGTCAGTGTAGTTGATGGCGAAGCAGTGCGATTAGTTCCGTCATATCCATAAGCACGTAAATAATATGTGCGGTTAGGCTTAAGTAGCAGTTCTAAATTATTGGCTTCGCTTTCAATATAGGTGTTGTCAAGCGTAAAACCACTATCTCGCGCCAAATTGAGTAAATACTTGGAATAACCACTTAACACTATGCTTGCTCGGTCAAAATCAGCGCTTCCGCTAAGAGCTACTGTAGGAATCGTAAGAGATGCAGTGCTAGGTTCTTCTGTATCACTAAACAGATTAGTTTTGAATAAGTATGGTATAGAAACGTTCGAGTTTGAGTCATAAATTAGTACCTGATATTGTGTGTCAGCAGAAAGAGACTCGAATGTGTAGCTATTAACATCCCCAACATTTTTTGGGAACGTGAAGCCACTTAGAGGCACATAATTGCCAGTATCTAGCACTTTTAGTTGGACGCTATACGAAGTAGCTCCAGCACTGCGTTTCCAGAGGGCAGAAAAGGAGGTTTTTCCAATTATGCCTTTATAGACCGCCAAAGCTGATGTATTGACTGTATTGGAGTAAATGCCCCCATTAAAGTTGCCTCGGATATAGTAATTGGTACTAGAGTCGAGCAAATTTTCTACATTGAAGCTGCCATTGTCTGCTACGCTCCTCGGATACCCCTTTAGCAAGAATTTGAAGTCAGAGTCAGTACTAACTTCGAGATTGTTGAGGTTGTACGTCCAAGTAAGTAGATTTTTAGCTAGTTGCAGTATGGGGGCAGCAGCTTTGGTGGTGAATGTCTGTATCGCAGTTGTTTTTGTGTCTCCAGATGCAGTCTTACCAGTGATTGTGTAGCTGTAATTGCTGCTCGGCTCCAAAAATAGGTCGATTGTATGTGTGTTGGTGTTGCCGAGACTCTTGTTACGATAGAAGTTGACTCCTAAGTAAGCATTTGACTCAGTTTTCCACACTGAAAGCAAATAATCTGTGTAGCTACCATTTAAAGTCCACCCAATGACTGCCGAAGTATCGGTAATGCTAGTTGTAGCAACTCCAGTGATGCTTGTAAGGGCTGCTGAGGTCGTTGTAGTGACTGAATTGGAGTAATCTGAGGACTGGCTTGAATTGAGCGCCCTAATACGTGAATAGTATGTAGTTGCAGGGCTAATTCCTTCATTTAGTAGCAAAGACCCAACATTGCCAACAATAGTTGAATAAGCAATAGAAGCAAAAACTGATGAAGTACTTAATTCAAATAAATAACGGTTGGCGTAACTGCGTAAAACCCACTGAAACAAAATGCTTCGAGAAGTGATTGTTGTTGGAGTTAGTAATTGTGGAGGATTCAGTGACGAGTTAAGTGAAAGAGTAGCGACAATTTGAGTAGCTGAATATGCAGTTGTTTGCCATACAGAAATTGCCCTGACTCGAACGTAATAAATTGTATTTGCCGTTAGTCCTGTGAAATTGGCAAAGTTATTTTTGGTAGTTACGGTTTGAGTAATAACACTAAAATCTGAAGTTGCTGAAATCTGGATACTGTAACTATCCGCCAAAGTCACTTTGCCCCAGTATGCAGAAAAAGAACTTAGGTAAATGTCGGTAATATTACTAATATTGGGAGTTGCAAGGTTCTGGAATTGCTCGTCGTAAGTTAGTGCGTCATGGAGCGTCGTAAAAGTGACTACATTGCTGTTTGCTGACGTAGTTGTGCCATCGGAAGCTCTGACACGGTAATAGTATTGAGTGAGCGCCGTAAGTGACCCTATATCGCGAAAACTAACATCTCCAGCGTTGACATTGTTGAGGATTAGTGAAGTGAAAGCGGCATCGGTTGCCAAATCTACAAAATAAGTGGTAGCGTCAGTTACTTTGCCCCAATTAAGTCGAGCCGCAATAGCTGTGAGATTAGTTGTGCCTAAAGCATCGGAAATGGGGAAGTTTGGTATGGTTGAGAGCGAAGCAGAAGTCCACGCCGAAAGTCCAGTTGCATTAGAGAAGCGTAAACGATAATAGTAGAGTGTGTTTGCCGTCAAGCCGCCAATAGTGAGTGCTATAGTTTCTTTTTCTGTCCCAACTACGTTGCTGCCAAGCAAGAACGTCAAATTGGAGTAAAGTGGTGCGCTGAAATCGGCATTTACTGATACGTCTAGTTTTAATTCTTTTATGTACTCATTAGGTGCAGATTTTTGTATTTCTATTTTTAAGGAACTACTGTTTTTTTCTGCTGCTATTATTATTGGTTGAGAAGGTGATGGAGGCGTAACGCCAATACCAAGTGAGGATGCAGGAGTAGTTACCGATACTATGTTTGAGTATGCAGATTCACCATCAAGATTGACAGCTTTAGTGCGGTAGTAGTAGGTAGTTGAAGGTTTAATTAAAGTCATTGTATTAAGCTAACGGAGGGGAATTTTTATAACGGTGGGAGTTTGGAAGATTTGATGTTATTCCCCATTTATGATGTAGGCGACCTATTATTTTATCTGTTAAATCTGTTGATAAACTTATAGGAGTTATAACCAACTCGCATATTTCTCCTTCAAATCTTAAAGCAGCATAATTAGCCCATTGACCTATGTAAAATGGGCTAGATGAGATATTAGGGATAGAGGTAGAGTGTCCAGTAGATACATCTAATATTCCATTTGTTTGTGCAATAGATGTACTTGCAATTTGACCAACTTTTTTAATATAGGCTTGAGTTAGAAACGTGTTATTTAATACGGATTTAATATTGAAAGGCTGAGCGCCAGCATAAGCATATTGGGTGAAAGTATTGTCATCATATATCCCAAAAGCCTTTAAAGCTGTTCCAACATCTCCCCAACCATAAACTACACCTTTTGTAGTATTAGTTTTCTTATATAAAATAAATACTGAAAACTGAGGATTACCAGTTAAAGGGAAATTAGTACCAGAAGCCATAAAATGATTAATACCATCAAATCTTATGGTATTTAGACTATTTAACCCACCAGTAATATAAGTAGGTTGATTGGTTGAAGTTGATTGTAAAAGATTTATAGAATTACCTGACTTATCATTCCATTGACTTACACCTGTTGAAATTGTAATAGTGGAAGAGTCTGAAGCATCTAGCCAAAGTAATAGATTAAGTTTATCAAAGTCCCATAGTTTAGTAGTTATTTTAGGTAAATTATATAAACCATTCTCTATTCCTAAATTTTTTGGAAATCCGAATAATCCATTACTAGACATCGAAATCTCCTCCTTCAACTATTATTCTAAAATTTTCGCTATTATGAGTGGAGGCTTTTATACTTTTTCCAGCAGCTATAATCCACCCTAAATTAATAACCTCAAAAGTAAAAGCTTTAACTGTGCTACTTGGGGTAATTGCAGACACTGTAATCTCCAGTTTTAAATCTGTATTTATACCATCAAAAATATAAAAACGAATCATACCGTTAGTTGTTGTATCAGTAGCCGTTATAGTTATTCTTTCAACCCTAGACCCTAAAGTAGGATGTGCAATAAATAAGCTTACTGTAGTACCAGTACCATCTCTATTAGTATTAGCTACTGATAATAAACCACGTTCGGTACGTGGGGTTTTTGTAAAGTTGGGTGTTATTGCCATTAGGTGAAATTATTCCACTCGTAAAGTCCTGATTTGCTACCTTCTATTGTAACAGTTACATCACCTCCAGTATTTGTCGCTATCACACCCGCACCAACAAAATTAAGACTAGTTGCCGCAGATGTCAATGTAGAACCTTCATTAAGCACTGTAATACTAGCTGCACTGCCGCTTGGAGTACCCCAACTACCATCTTCGCGCAAGTATCTAGATGTGCCACTTCCTGTTGGTGCAGGAACAAGACCCGCAACTGTATATGTGAATACAGCAAGGTCAGTCATATCGGATTTTACTAGAGTTCGCCAAGTTGGATTAGCTGAATTAGTTCCGTCTCCTGTTTGACTGAGTACTTTTAGTTGAGTTGTTGTATTTCCTGAAAATCTTGTAGGCGTACCACTTGCCCCTCCTATAATAAGGTCGCCAAGAGTTGTCATTGGGTTAGCAAAACCTCCAGATGTACCATTGGTTGCGGCTGTTACACGACCTTTACTATCTACAGTGATGTTTGGATTAACATAGCTACCTGCGGTAACTCCCGAATTTGCAAGAGTCAGCGTTATACTTGTTGCCCCACTGCCAGTTGCATCACCAGATATAGTAATATTTTGGTTTGCTGAAAGTTTACTCGCTAGGTCGCTCGTCAGGTTTGTAATTTTTGACTGACTAAGGCTGCTAACTTGTGAATCTCCAATGCTCCCGCCAACCACAGAAAAAGTAAGTGCGTTGGCTGCATCATTATAACTAGCGCTGATTGTTGAGCTATTTTGTACGAGCGCCGCAATTCTGTCATCTACCGTCTCGTTGAAATTAAGAATATCACTCGTTGCAACATCAGCCTTAAGCTTGAACCATCTACCTATTCCTGATGCTGGCAACAACACCGAAACATCATCCGCAGTAGCGGTAGAAGTGCTGCCATAGCTAAACCATGCATTAACTGACCTGCAAAGCCGCGCATAGCCATCCAGAAGCAAAGCTGTTGGGAGTGCCTTGATTGCGCTTATGTCACTGATTGAATATCCTATTTTGACCATGATATTATTGTAGTATATAAATTTAAAAAGCAAAAAGCGAATGGCGCTCACAGATAAATTAACCGCAGAAAAAGCTGGGTTGGAGTCTTATTTAGATTCTGAGCGTGGAGCTAGGCTTGAGCAGAGTCAAATCTGGACAGTAAATAACAAAATTTTTACACCTGATTGGGAGGGGTTGAAGAACAGAGCATTGGGGGGGTGATTTATATCCTATTTTTCAACGACTTACTATTGCATCATTAGCTTCTGAAGCTAACACAATTAACACGGCAAGAGGTGACATTACCGATGCTATTTTAACAGTAAAAGTTGAAGCTGCACTTGCCAGTGGTTTTCAACTATTGACACAAATTGGTGGCTATCAGTTTACACAAGAAGAGAAGGATTTATGGCAATCTGCTATAGATGAGTTACATTTTAGCTCTTTAGTTTACTTACCTTAATGCAACAATATATTTTTAATTTATGAGAATTTCAGCATACGCAAGAGCAACAAATCCTAAATACGCCAATTTTGCTGTAGATTGGGCAGGTTTAGCAGGTCAGCTTGGTACTAAGGCTGGTAAAGCTTTATCCACTACTGGAGGCACAGCTAAACTTGGTGCTGGCATCGGCGCAGGTGTCGGTGCAATTAACTATCTCAGGAGTGAAGACAAGTCGATTGGCAATCTTGCAGGTCAAGTAGCTGGTGGTGCTGCATTGGGTGGCGCTGCTGGTTATGGTGGGTCAAGTCTACGAAATGCTTGGCAAGCACGTAAGGCTGGCAATCAGGCTATGTTGGCTCCTGCGGCTTCTACAATGCCTCAACCACAAGCACCAGTCCCTACAAGTAATGGTCAACCTATCCAAACTGCTCCACCTAAACAACAAGCTCAATTACCTGCGGCTCAACCTATTCAACGACCACAGCCTACTCAGAATGGGGTAATAGTAACACCTGCCCCTGCAAGTCAGCAGACTATTGATACTACGGCTATCACTGTCCCAAATGCAAGTGGAAAAACCCAATCTGGCAATTCTCAGCCATATCCTTTAGCTAATCAAAATACTCAAGGAGTGGGACAAGAACAAATCGGTACACTTTCACAAAAACGTAGGAAAGTTCAATTAAAAACTGCCCCAGCAGGAACGTATCAAACTAATGGATTGCCTCCTACTATAAGTAACAACAGTAAAGCTGAATCCCCTTTTGCCAATTTTAAAGTGCGTCGTTACAACGGCTTTGTGTATTAGTGAAGTTTTATCCTACTGAATCCCATAGCGACTCACTCATACCATCCCACTGCTCATTTGACAGGGAATCCCATAGGTAGCTTGCAATTACTATTAAGGAACTACTAAACAACAATCTTGAATTTGCCTCTAAGTTTCGGATTTTTATCGGTAATTGAAATTTAATATGTGGGGCAGAAAGAGATGAAGTTGCCAGCTCTAGTTTGCTTTCGGTTGTCAGCAGCAATTTGTCAAATTTTAACTCTGACTGCGGTATATAATCCGATACCCGTCTTCCAAGCTCTAAAAGATGTACATTTTCAATAGCTGGCACAAAAAGCAAGAAATTAAGCAACTCACCCCCAAATCCTTCTCCTAAAACAAACGAAGATAAATTTGGTAACATATATCCAGCATCAAGCTTGGTATTTTGTTGGAAATCAGCTAAATTTATCGATGTGTTGGTCATTCCAGTAACAACATCATGTGAAAGTAGGCAAACTTGTGTAGTTTCGAGGTCGCCAAAAGCTAATTCTCGGTCAGCAACGTTAAGTCGAGAGTAGTTTTGAGCAAAGTTTGTAGATGTGTAGTCAATTTCTAATAGTTTGGGCAGATTTGGATTGATTTTACCTACTTTTAGCAGTGAGTTGTTAGAGTTTTTTGATACGATGAGCAGAGAATAGCTGGAAGCACCAGAAATGATGCCTGAGACGCGAGGAAATAGTTTCTGGGTAGAAGTGAAGGTCATGCCTTGAGCACCACGTATAGGAAAGTTTAGTGCGCCTGTAGAAATGAAGTCGTAATCTGTGTTGCCAGTAAGGTTTAGCTGAGTGAAGGTTGACCCAACAATAGATGTATAAGCCATATTGGTAAAGTCCAAGTAACTACGGCATGGAAGTGAATTTGTCTCGATATAATCTAGGGATAATGTCATGTGTTAGGCTTAGTATTATTTATATTTTACTATTATGACCATTTATCTAGCTTGCGATATCGGCTTCAGGAATCTCGGTTTCTCTGTGATACAGGCAGAAAAAGAGAGTCTTAAGTTACTGTACGCTGAAAATTTTGTTACAACTGGCAAGACTATATCTGAAAATTTAAATGAAATAGCGACACATTTCAAGCAATTAGTTAAACAATATCAGCCAGACACTTACATTTTTGAAGACCCTGTGATGAAGGGTGCAACTGGGGCAAAGTTGAATCAGGTAATTGGTTTGCTGAGATATTTATCGTATAAGTATGAGTTAGCTGAATTTTGTTATAAGCCAACTGAAGTTAAGAAAGCGGTCACATCAGGAGGTGGGGCAGATAAGCAACAGGTGATTGATGCAGTTGAAAAAGTATTCCCAGAACGTAAGTTCTCTTTAAGAGATAACCACTGCGCGGATAGTACGGCAGTGGCGCTTTGTCATATTTATAAAACTAAAATTCAGATTGCGGGTTTATGAGTTTGTAAAGAAGTCTGCCAACATTTATATCAACACTATTTTGCATCTTTTTACGGTCTGGCTTAGTTAAAAACTCTTCTGGAGTATAGGTTAACTCTAAATTGTACGTCTTGCCGTCTTTAGTACGCATTTTACGAGTAAGGCATATAGCTTCAGGTGATTTTACAATTTCACAAGAAATATCTTTCCGTTCCCCAACAACACCTAAACAACTCTCTAGATACATTTCTAGAATTTCTAACTTTTTCATGTTTTTCACTATTCACTAGAAATTACTATAGCATAATTGTCGTGTAGTAAATATTTAGTGTATAATAAATATGTAGTAAATAATTTCCTAACCTATATTATGTTCTCAGAATTAATTTCACAATCTCAGCGTGTTTCCGATGATTACGTCAATGTAACTTTGTGGTGTAAAAAATTTGATAAAAAATGGGCGCAATTCATGCACCTTGCAGAAGCTATCAATTTCATTGAGTCTCTATCATTAAATCTAAAGGTTGCCAAACCCAACCTTATAGAAACTAAACGTGGAAAAGGAGGCGGTACATGGGTTCATCCCCTTCTGGCAATTAAAATTGCAGAATGGCTCAGTCCAGATTTTGAGGTTTTTGTCAAGCAGACTTTTGCGGCTTACCTAAAAGCTGATATGTCTCTTGCAGACTCTATCGTTGAACGTAGTGATGACCTTGAAGCAATTACTCGTCACAACACTAAATCAGTTGCGAGACAAAAGCAACTTGAAAAATATCATGGACTCATGGGCGAACTTCGAGGTCGTGAATGTGAAGATATGCACTTTGCTACTGTCAACAAACACAATAACAAGCTTGTGGGTATTGAAACCCGTAAAAATGGTCTAACTGCTGATGAAGTAACTATTGTGTCTCTACTTGAAGATTTTGAAAAATTGCAACTGTCTCGCAACCCAGACGCAAAAAAGTGGAAGGCTGTTAATTCAGTTAAAGATTCTGGCGACAAACTCATGGGGTTCCTAGACCAAAACTTACTTCCCGCAATCTAGCCGCGAACACACAATTAGCTTACAGTAAGGGTTTCGGATTTCTAATTTTACTTTAGAGGTCTGGAATCCTTAGTTTACGTTGTTTAAGCCGCGAACTAGCTTGTGGTCTATACTTAATAGATATAGATAAGCGCAGAAAAATGGCTGACACAATAAAACCGCACAAAAAGGGCGACACTTGGGACGGAGTTGAGTTTCACTTCGAGACTGAAAATAATGGCATATATTCTGACATGGACTTAACTGGCTATTCTTTTTCTGCCAAATTTAAAACTAGCCCTCAAGGTTCTGTAATTTGGGAATTTAGTACTACTAATGATAAAATCACTTGTCCAGTACCTACAAATGGCAAGATATATTTTATGCCTCAAGTTATACAATACAATCCTCAACGCTACATATTTGGTATAGAAATGACTGCTCCTGATGGACGAGTTACCACTATTACAGACGGTGCTAACCCGTTAGTGTGGACTATTTTACCTGATATAACATAATGAGAGTAACAGTAAATCAAACCACTCAAGAATATAGAATAACTGCAACTGAAAATATAAATCAGTTTCGTATTCTTGTTTCAGAGTCATTAGCAACTAACATACGAGTTACAGTAGCATCTTTAGGAGTTAGTGGTCTTAGTGCTTATACTATAGCCTTGATAAACGGTTTTGTTGGTACTGAGCAGGAGTGGCTTCAAAGTTTGAAAGGGCAAGAAGCAACTTTAAACACTTGGATTTACTATGTAAGCACTTGGGACACTGCTCCTACATTTGTAGAGAATATTGTAGGTGGCTCAGTCTACAGCTATACCTACAATGCTACAATTAGGTATAGATTTGTACCCTCTCCTTATACGCCTTCTCAAGATGCTTTTTACAGCACTTACAATAGTCCAACTTTAAGCGGTTTAATAGTTTCAAGATAAAATGAGTAAATCAAATACTTACGAAAATGACTTGATGTTATTCACTTTTAATGCTACTGCAATCAGTGGTATTGGTGGTAACTTATTTGTCTCTCTGCATAACGCAGATGTTGGTGAAGCTGGTGTTCAAACTACATCAGAAATTTCTTATACAGGTTATGCTCGGATATCTGTACCGAGAGATAATACAGGATGGACTGTTGTAGATAATAACGCAGTAAACGCAGCTCAAATTCAATTTGCCAACTGTACAGGAGGAACTGACACTGCTACTCACTGGGCTATTGGGACAGCTTCCACAGGCACAGGAAAAGTACTTTATAAGGGCGCATTAAACTCTTCTCTTGCTATCTCACTAAATATTCAACCAATTATCGGTGCTGGCGCTTTAAGCATCACAGAGGACTAAAGTAAATGGGTTTTTCAAGTATCGATGCTCTTGTCAATGCAATTACAGTAAATAATACAATTGCAAAATTAGGTTTTAATAGAACTATTCAAACTGGCGCAACTTCAGCAGCAGGTAGATGGCATGAATTATTATCCGCAGGTGGTACTGGAGGTCAGATGGTCTTAACTGGTACTGCTGGGATAGGTATTTCAAGAAACCGTTCTAGTGTGGGTGCTTTGCCTCTTAATGCGGATGTTGCTACTCTTACTCGTCATTTATTATCAATGACAGCAATTACGCCCTCAGCAACGGCAGTGCCTTCTTATTTGCTACTTACAGATATTATTCATTTGTATCCGTCACTAGCTTTAACTGGCGCTCCTAGCACTTTATCAAATCACCCAACTTGGACAGGCACTGGAAACACTCGATTAACCAATGCTAACGGTGTACAAGCTTCACTTATTGTCACAACTGCTACAACTGCTGGTAACGGTCAAATCACCTTAACTTATACAAATGAAGCTGGTACTTCTGGACGTACTACAGTGGCTCCTACAGGGTCACTTTTTGCTCCTGCTACAGCAACTCCAGTTGGTGCTTGTTATGGTCAAACTAATACGGCTGTTACAGTTGGAGGTCTTTTCCATCCAATGCAAGCAGGGGATTTAGGTATTCAATCTGTCCAGTCTTATGTAATCAATACTGGAGCAACTTCTGGTGTAGGTTGCCTAGTTTTACATCGTCCAATTGCATATATCCCTCTTGTTGCTGCTAACGTAGCTGGCGAACGCGATTTTCTTAACCAAATTCCAGCTTTACCTAGAATTTATGATGATTCTTGCTTGGGAATGTTTATTCAAGTTGGCGGAGCTTTAACTGCGGGTAGTGTTGTCTTTGGAGAAATTCAATATGCTTGGAACTAGTTTAAAAATCCCATTAGCTGCACCGCCTTATAATGAAGGTACTGTAGTAGGTTTTGAAGTTGTTGATGGAAGATTTATTAGAGTTAACAGTAAACAAGAAGCTCTAGATTTAATTATTGCCCTGCAAACTATAGCAGATAATTGGAATGCTAACTAATAACGGGATAACTGCTAATGGTATTAGATTTCTTGGTGGTGGGGCAGCCTCTACTTCTATAGATTCTCTCAATAGAGTTGGTCGGTCTATGGCTAATAGAGTAGCTTTCAGTAAAACAACCTCATTTCCTGTAGGCTATTACGAAAATGCTTTAAAGCGACCATTATCTGTAGGTGAAATTGGTAGCACTTTTAGAACTTTTGGTGCAGCTACAACCTCAAGCTCTCTTTTTGGTATAGGTTCTGTAGTAGCGACACTTAATCTTGCTGGATTAATTACAAGCACAGGATTTTTAATACGAGGTGTTGTAAAATCTGGTTCTGCTGCTGGTATTGCTACTTTTGAACCATTAACTTTAGACGGAAAAGGTATTATTGGAGCCACTTTAAATATCGGCTTTAAACCTTCAGCATTTGATATTGCCCAAGAAGTTTGGGGGGCAATTGCTTCACTTAACAATGTAATTGGAACAATGGGAGAAGTTCTGAACAGTGCGACAGGTGGAGGCGGTGGAGGCGGTGGAGGCGGTGGAGGCGGTGGAGGCGGTGGAGCTAGTGCATCTAGTATTGCTACTGCTGTTTGGGATAGATTATTATCTGGGCATCAAATATCTGGAAGTGCAGGTAAAGCTTTATCTGATGCTGGTGGTGGTAGTTCTCCTAGTACTATTGCTGGTGCAGTTAGAACCGAACTTTCTACAGAATTAGGGAGAATTGATGCAACTGTTTCTAGTCGCTTAGCTTCTGCTGGATACACAGCACCTGATAACGCAACAATATCTACCATAAACACTAAATTAGGGACACCTTCTGTTTCCCTTAGTGCTGACATTGCAACCAGAGCATCTCAAACTAGTGTTAATTCCATACCAGTCACAACATTACTTTCTTCTGACCTTAGACTTAATAATCTCGATGCTGCAATAAGCAGCCGATTACCCACCGCAAGTTATTCTGCACCTATATCTGCCTCTACTATTTCATCTCAAGTAAGGACGGAGCTTTCCACAGAGTTGGCACGAATTGATGTAGCTATCTCAAGCAGAAATGCAACTACTCCGCCTACAGTTTCTCAAATTAGAACAGAACTTGATACCAACTCTACTAAGTTAGATGTTGCAGTCAGCACAAGACTAGCTGGAGTTACCTATACAATACCTCCAACAGCTTCTCAAGTTGCCACGCAAGTTCGTACCGAATTAACAACTGAACTTGGAAGAATTGACGCAGCAATTTCCACTCGCTTATCTTCTGCTGGATATACTTCTCCAGATAATACAACAATTGAAACTATAAATACAAAAATAGGTACTCCATCTATTTCTTTATCTGATGACATAGCTACTAGAGCATCACAAACAACTTTAGATGCAATACCAACTAATACGTTGTTATCGAATGATTCTAGACTTAATAATCTTGATGCAACTATATCTAGCAGATTGGCAACAACAGGATACTCTGCCCCAGTTTCTGCTGGTACATTAGCTTCCCAAGTAAGAACTGAACTTTCTGTAGAACTTTCAAGAATAGATGTTGCAACTTCAAGTCGATTAGCAAGTGTTTCTTATACAATCCCCCCTACCGTAGCCGCTATTCGTTCGGAAATTGACACTAATTCAACAAAACTAGATGTAGCAATAAGCACACGCTTAGCTTTTGGGGCTTATAGCACACCTCCTACAGCTTCAGTTATTGCTGGTCAAGTCCGAACTGAACTTGCTACAGAATTATCTAGGATTGATGTTCCAACTTCAACTAGACTTGCATCAGCTAATTACACAATACCAAATAATTCTGGTATTGCATCTATTCTTGAAGATACCAATGAATTACAAAATAATCAAAATCAATGGATAACTGCGACAGGTTTTGCTACACCAACTAATGTAAGCAATGCTCAAACAGCTATAATAAGTGAGATTAATACTAACGAAACTAAATTAGATAGTATTAAGGCTAAAACAGACATTTTAGTTAATACAGATTTATCAAGTATAGAAGCTGATTTAGTTATTATTAATGAAGGTGTTAAAAAAGCTAGTCTACTTGTACCACACTCAGAGGATTTATAATTGGATACTTTTCAGAAGTCGATTTTAGGTGGTAGCACAAATGGTTTGCCAATAGCCATCAATGCTACTACTTCAGGTAGTGCCAACACTATACACACTGCGGGGTCTACTGATATTCATGAACTCTGGGTATCGGCATTTAACTATTCTAATATTGACCAAACTTTATATGTGTTAATAGGAGGTTCGAGCGCCTCTCAAATATTCTCACAAGTAATTCCAGCAGGTCGTGGACTAGTGCCAATTCTTTCTGGAGTCACAGTAACTGGGAGTTTAGTAATTAAGGCTTACGCTTCGCTTACTGCTTCGATTAGTGTAGTTGGTTTTGCTAATGTCATTGTAACGGTATAACGATGCACCCACGCTTTACTTTTGCCCCTGAGCCACTCCAACTCACAGAATCAGAGCAGAATTACCTTCCTACTCTTCTAGACGTATATGACAGCAGCACGACCGCTTACTCCGCATCCTCTACAAGCTACTCAGCCGTAACAAACAAGTACGATTTTTCCTTTTTTGGGCAATTTTATCCCTCTGGAGTTATAAATCAAACTTTATTCACTGTAGGGGATATTTTCTACTTTGCAATCGTATCTGGTGTGCTAGTAATTAAGCGTCAGATAGCTTCGGGCATCTTCGAGACTGTATCCAGTGGTCTTACTATAAACGATGCCTCTTGGTCGCTGCTGCGCGTTGTCAGAAAGGGAAGTGTGCTGAGTATTAAGGTGAATGAGTCGTCGGCTACCCTCACCTTCAACTACAAGATTCAGTCTGGCACTTTTAAGATTGGCAACTTTACTGGTGATGTTAAAAATATCGGCTACAAGTCTGTGGCATTACCTTGGCTTTTATCAATAAGTGCAGATGTTTTCGCTAGCGCGTTGACGGCTTACAGACCGAGCAACAACCAAATCTGCTATTTAAAATATGCTGATGAAATTGGCAACTTCACAAAACTCATAGACACAACTACAAATGACTACAAAACACAGACAAAGCTAGTAACGCCAAATTCCCTTGCCATACAAAGCGCCCGACCTCTCACATCAAGTTTTACAGTCGAGCTACGTTTTTTATCGGCTAACATCGGCGCAAATGTAGAACTACTAAGCTACTGGGACTCGCCCAACCTCAGTTTTTTTGTAAGGAAACTAGACAATCTACTGAAATTTGGCAGACTCAACTCAAATGCCATTAATCTGCAAGACATTGGCAGTTTTGACCCTTCCAACGAGGTTCAGGTACTGAAGCTGGAGTTTAACCAGTTTGCAGTCAAAGTATGGCTCAATGGCTTACTAAAGCTTACTACGACGCTGCAAATAAAAATACCGAGCTACAAGTTCTGGTTTAATTCAAGTAAATATCAAGCGCCTACAGGAAACTTTAGCCTAATTTCTTTTTCTGCCTATGAGCGCATAGCGAATCTTGACCAATATTTTCCTCAAGTCGCTACGCTCCTTCCTCAATCCAAGGTCGAGCAGTTTTACCCAATTAATTTCAGGAACAAAACGTCTTCAACTTTTCAGGGGATTTTTTCTAGGCGAATTTTTTCTGTCGCTGGAAGCTCAGCCGTCGCCCCTAACTCAACAACTACTTATACAATCACCCAAACTGGCAGCTACTCAGATTCCACAGTGTACTTTTTACACTTACTAATACCTGATAATTCCGACTGGCAAGTAAATGAAGCGACTCTAAATGTTAGTACTGTGTCTGTAGCACCTAATTCACTAACAGCTACTTTCCAGTTAGTTCTTAGTAATTTTGCAGTACGACCAGCCCGAACTCCAATCACTATAAGGGTTTCAAACGGCACTTACTATCAAGACTACGAAGTAAGTCTCAATGAATCACGTACTTTTGGCATCACAAACATTTCTGGCTATCTTGATGGCTACTTTGCTAAATCGAGCATCACAAGCGGCACAATACCTAATCTCACCGCAACAGCCAATGCAACAACAAGCTCAACACTAGAAACTTCGCTTTTATACGGCAAGACCTACAACATCGCAAGCTCAGGGCAGAAAATAAATCTGGCAGCTTCTATTGCAGGAGTTCGCACCTTGTTTTTTGTATATCGAGAGTTGGCGGCTAAGTCGTATCGCAAATATGTTGGCTCAAGTTCTGGTTACACATTTAATGGCGGCTCTGGTACTCAACTGGTCGGCTCACTTCAGTTTACGTCTGGTGATTTTGTAAAAGTGTCTACGCAGTCTGGTCGCTTCAGTAAAGTTGCAATTTCGGAAGATGAAAGTAATTTAGTTTACATTGACGACTTGGCGAACACAGTCAAAGTAGTGCGGCGAATCACTGGAGTTTGGGCATTTGGCTCGGCAGTAACTTTGCCTTTGACTTCTGGTGATGCGGCTGCTCTAGCTAATGCTTCACTGCAAATAAACAGCACTGGCGACTTGATTTGTATCGGTGTCAAGAATAGCAACTTGGGTGAAGGGCGCGTACTTCACTTCACTCGAACTGGTGTCGCTACATGGACATCGAGCCTCAATTTAGGGCAAACTAGCCCAGTACCTTACGTGGATGGTTTTGGTCTTTCAGCTTTTGTAAAAGATGACAATACAGCACTTTTAGCTTCAGTCCAAGGAAGCAATCATATATATAAATTTACTTCTTCTGCTGGAATCTACAACACGACCCCCAGTAACGTCTTCAACTTTTTAGGGAAAAAAATTCTGGGCAATTTTGATTTGTCGCGATGGGCGGCGATGGACAACTCAGGTAATGTTCGGGTTTTCGACTCAGACGCACTTACACAAACGATTACAGGCGCAGATTTGGATTTTGCGCTGAAGGATGATTACTTGGCGACCGCTAATTTCTCTGGTGAGGTGAAAATTTGGAAATACGAAACTGGCGCTTGGACAGTCATCAAGACCATCACAAGCTCAACTACCAACTTTGGATACTCACTATCCTTTAACGCCAGCTATGACCTGCTAGTGGGAAGCCCGAACGAAAGTACCTCTTTTCTGTACCTCTTTTCTGGCAACTGGGCTACACCGACTACGTTTGCCAGTACTGGGCTATATGGCTATGCGAATGCTCTAACGGCTGATAGTGTTCTGATAAGCAACTACACAGACCAATTGGAGTTCTACAGTAGCGATGGAGCAAGTATTCCTCAAATAATTACAGATGTGCGACAAAAAAAAGCATCTGTAGCACTCACAAGTAATGTGGATAGCACAGACGCTCAGGTATTGGTATTTAGTTCAAGCAGTGGGCTGACGATTGATTCAATAGCATCAGACATAAACGGATTGTGGTTAGGCTGCTTGCTTTATAATAGACAGCTTACTACGGCTGAGATTCAGGGAATCGAACAAAACATTGAAGAGTATCTTGGGCTGGCGGAGAGGTCACTTTACGTTTAAACTTCTTCACCTACCCTGAAGGCTGATTCGTAAATATCTTTGAGTAACTCCTCATTAAACTTATCTTTGTCGTCAAAGTATTGGTCGAGAGAGGTGTTTATTTCTTCGATGATGCTGGAATGCCATTTGTCAAGAGTTTTATAATCTGTATTAGCATCGAAAGCTAATCTCTGTACGCGAACACCCTCACCGAAAATTTTCTCAAAGTGTATATCACCAATTGTCGTTTCTGTTGTAGGGAAGGAGATTAAATAGAGTGTTTTGAGTGGGTTGACGTTCTCGCCTGTCTTAAGGTACTTAAACAGCTTGTCTACATACTCTCTTTCTGCGGGTAAGTCTATAACAATGTTACGGTTGTGAGCAAATAGTGAGATACTTCCAGACTCGTAAACTTCAAGACGGATTGGAAAGTCTTGTTGTGAGACGATTTCTTCGATTTCAGATTGTGTTGTAAGTGTCATGTTTTTAGTTGTGTGTATGTTGCAATGTAGTAAATAGTCATTTGCGTATAAAGTATGTCGAGAGAAATCCCAAAGTTAAAGGTAGGACTATATTAAATAGTAACCACCAAAAAAGTAATCCAGATTCAATATTAGTCATTTACTGTACCAAAAGCTCCCATTAATTTGCCACCAGATGAATCTCAGGCTAAAGTAAGTGTAATCTTCCTTCATGTATTGATTATTGATGAACCGAGTTGCAATGTAGAACTGGAACAGAGGAATGAAGATTACTCCTCCAAGCTTCCAAGGCTTTTCCCAGATGACACTTCGCTCGACTCCATCACGACATTTGTGTTTGCCGCGAATGAAGTTAACGGGGAAGATTGTTACGAATCGATGTTTGATGCGAGGGTCGTTTTTTGCTAGACCATTATACATATTACACCTTAATTGCTACTTCATAGGTCGCTTCAGGCTCAGGCAGTGCCGCAACACGTTGTTTGAAGTCGAACTCCATGAACTCAATCTCTTCGTTGGTTTGGAGCGCTGCAATCTTTTGTTGGAATAGTTCAATCTGTTTTTGCAACTTTTGAACTTCGCCTTCATTAGCTGCAATCAAATCAGTTCTAGCCCCATCAATGTTGTTTGCCAGTTCAAGTAGCTCGTCGGTTAGCACGATTTTGCCAGCCTTGCGCTTGACTTGAATGCTCGATTTGCCCAGCTTCGCGATTGTGCCAGTTTTCGCTACGTCAAAGCGTTTTGTGAAGAGTTCTGTCACTTTTACCTTTACGTCTTTCAACTCGGCTTGGACGCTCTTTTCTTGGCTGCTGAGATTGATTGCAGAAAGGAGTAACTCGTTCTCTTCTGGTGAAAGTTCGGTGGTGGCGTTAGATACAGCGAGAATTTGTGGTGCAGTCATGTGTTAGTTACCAAAGTAAAGTTTAAGTGCAATGTAGCAAAGGAATGCAGGAATACCGAGTGCCAATGTAAGTGGCAAGATTAGGTGAAGGAACATATTATTTTTTGCGTCCTCGCAACGATTGAATATATCCCAACAATACTTCAAAAGCTACAGATAAAAGTAGTAATATCGTCAGGACTAAAAACAAAGATATTGCACTTAGTAAGAGAAAGGTGCATAGAGCAGTTAGTGTTTCAATCATAATAATTTAATAGTAAACGTCAGTTCTATTGTCTGCATCCATCTTTAGATACATTTGTTTTATATGTTATGGTGGTTTACGAACTTAAGTAAAGGAATCACGATTTGCTTATCAAAACATTATCGGCAGCAAGTTTGGCACTACTAGCAACAGTCTCAAACCCTGCAAACGCCCTAGCTGAATGCTTCAACGCCACTGCAACTTATTACTCGGATTACTACGAAGGTAGGCAAACCGCAAACGGCGAAACGTTCAGTAATTCAGGCTATACAGCCGCAATAGCAGACTGGAGGAGTTTCGGTAGCTACAGAGTCACAAACGAGCGTACAGGAGCATCTGTGGAGGTCTACGCGAATGATAGAGGTGACTTTGGAGATAATATCGATTTGTCACAAGCTGCATTTGATGCTATTGGGAATTTAGACAGTGGAGTGTTAGATGTACAGGTCTGTAGGCTTTAGCTAAGCAATTGCCTCAGAGCTTCTTCATGTTTTGGGGCGAAGTAAATAGATTCTCCGTAAGTGGAGTCTTCTGGCTCAACATCAGCAAAAATATAGAAAAGATAAAGTAAATTCATGTAAGGCTCCCCAATATTAGTCTGGCAAATCCTTTGAGGAATAATTTGGCGTACAACACCTTCACTGATGAGGTATACCTTATTTTCGATTTTGAATACAGATTGGTGGTTATCGAAGCGGAGTGTGGGATGAGAACGGAAGTTCGTGAGTACTTTGTTGTTCATGGTTTTAGGTAAAATACTGCTCCATTTTTATACGTTTGTTTAGACCAACCTAAGCGGAGTAGTGAATCAGCAACAACTTTCTTGTCAAGTCCTTGGGTATCTTTAAGAATCTCAGACACTGTAATTCGCGCTTTGCGAGTACCTTCAAGCAACTTAGTGATAACTCGGTCAACATACTCAACTGTTTCCACTGAGCCTTGATGTTTTGCAAGTTTTAGAGCTTTCTTCAAAGCGGTAAGAAGAAATTTATACTCAAAGTTGTATCGATAGTTGAAATTCTCACTCAACTTGCTGCTCAGTATGTCAATTGGGCTAAGGTCAAACCCATAGGCTCCTTTTTCTGCTTCTACACCATTGAAAATGATTTTTTGGGTATCTTTATCAATATCAAATCCACGAAGGTACTCAGGGTTGCTACGAAGGAAATTAGCAAGACCGTCAACTTGTGCAATTTGAGCAGTGTCGAGGCTGTACTTATTTAGTGTGTTTGCTTGGTCGGCAAGAGCGATTGCTACCATTTTCCAAAGATTTTCTTGACTCTCTCTTGGACTGTTTTCGACCATGCAAGAAATTTTATCCATAGGTATCGGGGGCTTGAGTAGGCGTACTAATTCGATTTCCGTAATCTTGGTTATATTCATTAATGAGTTTTTGTTTCTTTTTATTAATATAACACAAACCACAAAGAAGGCTATATCTATCTAAAGGAGTACTCAATATCAAACCCTAAAACCACAACAAAACACCAACTTAACTTTCTTTGGCGAAGCAGACCTCACAAAAAGCACAACCTCACCAAAATTAAATCACAAACCACAAATCCGTTTTTTAGACTGTATTGTAGAATCCTTACACAGATTGAATTTCGAGCTTACTAATTTTTGTGTTTAATTCGCTAGGAATACTCCTACTACTTCTACTAAAATCTTCACAGCCCTGCGGCGACTGAGCATCTACTAGCTTCAATGCCACCAACTAGGCACTTCAATTTTGTGCTGATTCTTAGCAACCCACTCTTTAGCTCTGGCATACTCATAATCCCTTATGCTACGCTCTGCATCTCTGCAGAACTCGAAAGGTCGGTCACAGACAATACCGTTGTATTTTTTGCAAACATACCAAGCACTACCGTAAAACGGGTCATCTTGCACATTAATCGCGTAGGCATCTTTGACAATACCTTCAGCAACTTTTTCAGCAAACGCATCCAAATAGTCTAGTGTGCGCTGCTTCTTATCTATAACAGGATATTTGCGCCCTGACCAAGACTCGGTAGCTTCGTACAGAGATTCAATCCAACTGCGTAATAATTTTTTCATGTTAAGCTACAGCCTCTAGGTAGGGATTCCGAACAGTAATCACAGTTTCCTCGTCAGTAATCTCCGACTCAAGCGCAGGATAGCCGCTAGTATTCATGACAGCATCTTTCCAAAGAATATCTTCGCCATTCACATCTATCATGTTATGCCAAGCTATATGTGGGTAAGAAGGGTCATGAGCCGAGTAGTCCGTCTTGTAAACCGCCACATAGGAAATCTCAACAATCTCAGGATTGAGCAACCACCACTTTTTACGCATCAACTGCACAAAGCGCTCGTTGTTATCTTTCTGCTGCTGGTTCAGGTATTCGGTGATAGCGCAGTTTTTATTCAGTTGTTCTTCGTAGATAGATTCTAATGTGTCTGAGTGCGACAATTTAATCTCAACGCTTGCTGAAGGTAACTGCTCTGCAATCTCTTTCAAGTGCTTGATACCTCTGTCAACCAACTCTTCAACTCTAGTAACTGACCAGTCTAAATCTGGCTCATCAGTGTATTTAACTTTAAGACCTTCACCCTCAAAAGTAATAGAGCGCTCATCCCAATCGATGTCGAAAGTGAAATGAAGTCTCTGAGTACCTCTGGTGAGATATAGATGTTTTTCGGTAAGGCTGACTTCTGCTGTAAAACTCATGTTAATAACCTCTAAAATTATTTAATGTGACTCGCAGCTAGCGTCAGCTGACGCTAGCTGCAGAAAAGAACGCCAGTTAAATTGATTTATTGAAACAATGCTATCCAGTCAATCTCATCAACACGTTTCTGAGTTATACTTCCGTCTGTGTTGCTGAAATCCATCAAAGTGTCATCTACAAAAGGTTTGCCAGCAAATCGGTCTTGATAAAACTGGTCGGTAAATCTCATGATAGTTCTAGTAAGGCATTCATGTAGTGAGTGAATATTTACTCGTAGCCATTCAGCCGAAGGCTCTGACCAGTTTAGAGTCTTTTCGTCAAAGAAATAGTCGATAGCCAATGCTTTGTCTTTAGAGGTATGGGGGATAGTGCGCCTAAAAGATACTTGCCCCTTTTCCCAAGCGAAGTAAATTCTGACTGTGATGCCTAGTTTAGTGCAAAGTCCGACAAGATAAGTCTCAATAATATCTTGATACTTACTGAGTTGATTTGGGTGAGTTGACATATTATGCCTGTGTAATGTTCTCACTTAGATTAACACAACCTCACCCGCATTGCAATACCTCTTTGGTACAATAGATTCATGACCATACTCTTCAGCATTTGCGTTGACACCACAGAAAAAGTAATTAAGCAGCAAACCATCACAGCCGCTTCTTTACCTATCATAGCAACTATTCTCAACTCATCTGATGTAAATATCACATCAACACTGTTTGGCATCTCCTCTCTACCATTAGACGCAAGCTACTGGACAGTCACAGGCAACACCTGCAATAATAGCAGTGATATAAATTTTGGATTCGCCCTAACTGACTATGCGTTACCCCTCAAACTCCGCCTTACTACCTCTGACGGCATTATCGTTGCTAATGCTGCACTTTTGGATGTAACCGTAGAAACTGGCTCAGAACTGACTTTATACGCTGATACAGGCGTAACACTGACACTGGACTTCGGCACGGCTACGCTCAGCAACGCGATACTCAACCTACTCTTCAAGGGTAACAACACTTTCCCCAGCGCACTCAGTGCCAAATATTACGACAACAGCGATGCATTGCAAGCAACCATTTCCCTGATGCCGAGCAAATGGTCAGAAAAAGAAGTCGGTACACTTGGCGAGATATTTTTCGAGTATGGTAACACACAGACGCTCCCTACGATAAACAGTATTGTGAATTTGGCGCGAATAACTGATGCCAGTAACAATATTTGGTTCGAGGCAGACATATCTATACCTACGAACTTGAAGCCAAGTTCTATCATTTACTCTAATAGCTTAGTATTAAGAATCCAAGACCCAGAGATAAATCTGGCGACATATACTTCGCCAAGCAACAATTCGAGCCTTCTGCACTTAGATTTCAATGGACGGCTGAGTGACCAAAGCAGTAATTCAAAAATTGCATCGATGTCGGGTATCGAGTATGACTCAGAAAATAAATTATTTGGAACTGAGTGTCTAGTGGCTTCTGCGGGTACATCTATATCTTACGAGGGAGTAGTGTTTCCTAATGAATTTACACTGAATGCTTTTGTATATTTTACGACAGCCGCAGCAGGTCGTTTGACGACGTTGGCAGAAAAGAATGGGGTGTTCAAGTTAGCCAAAACTTCGAGTAATAACCTTGAGGTGTCAATAAACAATTCGGTGATTATTTCAACTTCGTGGGTTCCAGCTATAAATACATGGAATCACGTTTGGGTGCAAAAAACAGGCTCTCAGCTACGTTTGCGGGTCAATAGTGCAGACATAAACACGATAGCTTCTTATGCGACTACAACAGCAAGCAACAGCAACCCATTCGTAGTTTGCTCAGGGATTTTGGGGCTTTGCAACGGAATTTACCTCAGTTCAAGTAGTGCCGAGACTTTTGCGCCTTTTGTCCAGCCGTTGCCGAAGAGACGAAATTGTTGGGATGATATTTCGGTTTACGAGTGGCTAAATCTGGGGTTTTTACAATTGAAGAGCTATTTTTAGGGTAGAATAAATAAAACCTAAAGGAACAAACATGGAACTCGATTTTAGTAAGCTTACGGAAAATCAGATACGAATCGCGGAGAAGGCTCAGGGGCTGGCTTTAGTAGACTTGAGTGAGAAAAATAGTGAAATGGTGTCGGAGCATCTTTCGATATTGTTTCAGATTCTGGAAATGAGCGAAGTTTTTTGGGATGAAGATGATGACGACGAGGACGAGCCTGTTGTTAAGCCCGACCCCGTTCCCGAAGATAATCGTAAATATTAAGTTGCAGTTCTAGCTTCTGGGATTAGTTCTCCAGCTAAAAACTGCATCAAGCGATTCCCTGCATCCTTGGTTAGATTCACAGCTTTCCAAGGTTTTGTGGGGATTTCACCTGATAGTCTCAGTCTCTCGAAGTTTTCCAAAATAGTTACGACACTGACTTCATCTTTGGTCAGCCCTGCCTTGCGAGTCTCCACACCGATAAGTTGGTTGTTGTGCTTGTTCACGGTTGCGAAGTGTATATCCTCGCATTTGTGTTTCCGCAATTCATTCATCAGGTCATGGTAGCCTTCAAGTTGCTTTTGTCGAGCAGCAGACTTAGTGTTGTGCCTTTTTAGCCCTTCAAGGTCATCGGTGCGCTCTACGATGGAATCTGCCAAACTAATATCAGCTTCGATGTAGGCAACAAATACTTCCTTCACAAAGACTTCAAAATCTGGACTCAACCATTCTGCAAGTTTGATTGCAATAAGTGGATGAATCCATGTACCACCACCTCGTCCTTGCTTAGTTTGAATAACCTCGACTAAATCGAGGCTTAAATTCTTGCAACAAGCTTTGACAAAAATAGTAGTACTGTCTAAATCCTTAAACCTCCACCACTCCTTACCCTTACCGAATTGTTTGCACCATTTCGTAGCGTTAACGTAATTGTCATTTTCGCGCTTAGCGCTACTTACTAATTCATCAAACATTTGTTTTGCTGTTTACAACAACTTCATTGAAGCATCTATAATTTTATAAAACATCTATCTGAAGACATATACTAGAAAACCCAACATTGCTGCTGGGTCGTAGAAGGTTATTATCGGATACAGTCAGTTAAAGTTGCCCTTGCTGACGTAAATCATGCTCAGCAAGCAAATACCTTTTGCAAAGACCGCTTCTCACGATGTCTTCGATTTTAAAGTCTACACGTTGAAAGTCTTCTGGCATATTTGCTAACACCTTGAGGAAAGTAAGTACCCCAGACTTCTCATCTTCAAAACGAAAATCACTCTGGCGGTAATCTCCTGCGAAAATTATACGAGAATTTTCTCCGATTCTCGTGATTACGCTGTCTAATTCGTGAAAATTTAAGTTTTGAAACTCATCGACAATGACTACGGAGTTTGAAATGGTAAGACCCCTCACGAAAGAAGTGCTTTTGAACTCTAATGTTTTCTCTTTCTTCAGTGCATCATAAGGATTGGAGATTGTAGGTAACAATTCTGAAAATATTGCGCGATAGCAGTCCTCGAACGGGGCTTGCTTCTCAGACAAATCTCCTTTCAAGAAGCCTTGGTTACGAGTTGGGACTGTTGAACGGAAAATAACTACTCTCTCGTACTTTTTCAGTAGTAGCGACTTGAGAGCAAGATACAGCGCTAGGAAGGATTTTCCTGTTCCTGCATTCCCGCTTAGTACAAGGTTATAGTTCTCCGACCAGTAATCTACAGCGAGTTGCTGGTTCTCTGTCTTCGGCTTTACTGTAAGAAGCTTATCTGTGGAAAATAGTGCGGTGGATTGGTTTCTTTGTTTAGCCAAAATCTTTGCCTATGAGTTAGTTTTAATGATTATACATTAAACAAACTACTCCAAGCAGCGTCTTCACTCGTAAACCAATCAAGACAAAGTATGCGAGTCTTTTTGCTCACAATGCACCATCTAGTCTCCATAAAGTCACCAATCATCTTACAGCCTTGTACCACATCGAATTTGGAGCGAATTTCAGCTTCTCGGTCATTAAGGGCTTTTGCAATCTTTTCGAGTCGTTCAATATCGAATTTACTCAGCTTCATAGTCATCTTGATAAAAATGCCAGTGGCTAAGGTTAGTCCAAAATTGCTCCAGTTCTTCCTCTCTAGTACCAAAGTACCGTTCATCGGAAGGTTTGAAAAAGATGTCTACCCAATCAAAAAATAAACAAACCATATAGCCTAGACAAATTTGCGTGTCCCAGTACCACTCTACCCACCCCAGAAAGCTCTGAAGTTTTGGTTTGGTTGGATACACCATTTGGTCTTCTTCGGTAGCTTTTAAAGCACGTTCAATGAGATTCATGTCACTCCATCCCCTTAAGTAACTCATAATATTTCTCTTCCCAGTATTGCTCTTTCTTTTCTGCTAAAGCTTGCAACTCAGCAGGTGATTTACCACTCTTTTTCTGCACAGTCACAAGGATAGTTTCGTGCGTTTCTAGGTGGTCTAGGCTGAACTCGATGTAGTTAGGCGCTTCCATCTCGTCAAGTAGCTCATGGAATGCTTCAGCCACGATAGGAACGATTTTTGACTTTAGTTTTAGGTCGATACTGTTGTCCTTGATTTGCATACTTTCGAGTGAGATTTCGCCACAAATAGCTTGGCGAAGTTGGTCTTCCAGTTGTCTCACGTAGGGGAACAGTCTAAGAAAATGTCTAATCATATTAACTCCATAGCTTTGTAAACTTCTTGTGGAATATTTTCAGGCTGCAACCAACCTAAATTAAGGCAAACTCCGTAGTTATACCAATCACGACCGCAAAACTTTTCAAGATAGTACCAACAACGTTTTACTGGTATGAAATCTTGTGCGTTCAGTATTTCTCGAACGCTGTAGTGAGGACAACTCTCTTTGATTGACATGATGAGTTTCAGTAAAATCAACTCATCGTACTGATACCCCATTACCCTTGTTCGACAACAGTTTTTAGGTTTTCGCATCAGATTGCCGCAAGTGCCTTAAGGAGTTCAGCGCGTTCAGTAGTTATATAAGTTCCACCCTCTTTAGGTAATTTAAATTCAGTATCAGCAACATCGTAATGCTTAGGTGTGACATCATAAATCCTAAATCTACCTTGCTCAGTAGTTGGGTGAATAGTGGAGATATGTTCAAGTACAATTACCGTACCGTTTCGTAATGTATATAAGTGTCTTGTGTTCATGTGCTTCTCTCGTAATTAACTATTTGATATTACTCACAACACTTATCCATGTCATCATCCCAATGGTAGAATAGTTACACCATGAGCAGACCACCACGCAACGGCTATACGATAAACAGCGATTTAGAGCTTTCGGCACTAGAGTCTTCATTATTACCTGAAAATACACCGCTAATCAACTTCGACCGCAAATGTTGGGGCGTTTACACGAACGTCGCCAGCAGCCTTAACGCATCATCTGGTTTCGAGTACATACCTCAGAACTCAATCGACGCATACACACTCACCTCAATCACCATTTCGACCGACACATACTCTCTTGACCTCGCTGGCGCGACCCAATACATCAGTATCACCCTAGCAACCAACACGACCCTCACAATTCTCAATGCTGGCAAGTACACCAAATACTTCATCGAGTTGGTTCCAAATGGTCACATAATCAAGAATTTCACTGAACTTTTCGCGCTACCTAAGCAATACAGCCAAGCAACACTTCTCACAGCATATTTCGGCAAGCAAGTACTTGAACTACAATACATTAACAAACTTTACGCAAATATCAACTACTCCGACAACATCACTCCTGCTAACGCAGTCGGTG
>Ga0315900_10000092_pt1 | contig 150872 bp, 109 predicted proteins | sample LakEriMetagenome_FD_203521 | JGI IMG/M metagenome (GOLD analysis project Ga0315900, IMG submission 203521) | Freshwater fungal communities from buoy surface, Lake Erie, Ohio, United States - Buoy 12 MA114 | ecosystem: Environmental > Aquatic > Freshwater > Lake > Lake biofilm | place: USA... | reverse complement strand
TTACGGGAAAGCAGTCGAAGCAATTGTTGGAATCGATTCGGGAGCTTCATAGCCCTCGAGCTGCCGAGGAGCTTGGCAGCCTTGGAGCTCGAATTGTCGTAGGCTCCTATCCTCTTAACGGACGAAATGGGTTCGAACAAATACGTTATCTCGAAATCAACGATAGATTCTCGGGAAACGCGGATGACTTGGTCTGGCTGCAATGGCTCAATCAAGTCGAAATGGTTGTTCTTCAAAGCGAGAAAATTCAAGGGGAGTGGCTTAAGTATTTACAAGATATGCCTGCTCTCGAGCTGCTTGTTATTCGTGATGCCAATATCAACAGTGATGATCTGAAGTGGCTTAAAGGGATAGATCGCTTAGAACATCTGGAAATCCTCTACACGCCGATCGATGACAAGGCCACCGAGATCCTGGCAAGCCTCTCGGTGTGGACTTCGATGAGAATTTTTGGGACCAATATCTCTCTGGCCGAAGGCGAGGCGCTGGGTAAAAAATTAGATGGGATTGAATATCAGTTTGGGTGTGGTGGTTTCCTCGGCATACAGTCAGATGCCGCTGCTGCAAGATCCTCAACCGTAGGGCGAGTAACACCCGGCGGTGCGGCTGAATTAGCAGGGATCATCGAAGGTGACACGATTGTCAAAATCGATGATACGCCGATTGAGTCCTTTGATGATATTCGGGCGAATCTGCGTAAGTACCGTCCGGCGGATAAGATTATGGTGGAACTCAATCGCGCCGATGCAACAGGCATGATGGAAAAAATCCAAGTCGAAGTCGTATTAGGTCGGCAAAGCATTTAGGGCGTTGGAGCGACGAAAAAAGGTGGCGCAAGCGAAACGCGATACATGGGACGATGATGCGACTCGACAGCTTTTGATCAAACGCTTACGCAGTTGGTTTCGAAAGCAAAAACGCGACTTACCATGGCGACATACCAGCGATCCTTATGCGATATGGATCAGCGAAATCATGTTGCAGCAAACACAAGTTGCGACGGTCATCGACTACTATCATCGCTTTCTCAAACGCTTTCCCACCGTCTCGGATCTGGCTGCTGCGGAAACTTCTGAAGTGCTTCAGTATTGGGAAGGACTAGGCTACTACCGCCGGGCAAGGCAATTGCACCAAGCAGCGAAAAAGATCGTCGATCAGTTCTCCGGAAGTTTTCCGCGAGAGTTCGCTCAGGTGCTCGATCTGCCAGGTGTGGGAAGATATACGGCTGGTGCGATCTGCTCTTTTGCCTACGATCAACCGCACCCCATCGTCGAAGCAAATACCCAGCGATTGTATTGCCGACTGCTCGCTTTGGAGGAAGACCCAAGGGCGTCTGCGAGTCAAAAACGATTGTGGGATTTCGCTGAGCGAATTGTGCCAGCGAAGTCACCTGGTGAAATCAATCAAGCGCTGATGGAACTGGGTAGTCTTGTCTGTACTCCCGCAAATCCGAAGTGTGGAGAGTGTCCGATAGTCGAGCTTTGTCCAACGGCTAAGCTTAGTCTGCAAGATCGTATCCCAGCTCCACCTAAAGCCAAATCATTCGAGTCGGTTTATGAAGTGGCTTGGGTTGTTTGGGATGGTTCTAAAGTGCTTTTGCGTCAATGCCAACCAGGAGAACGCTGGGAAGGCTTATGGGACTTTCCTCGATTTGTTTGCGATCTAGATACGCATGACAAAGAAAAGTTTTACAAACAAGAATTGCAGAAAAGGTTTGGCTTAAAGACACAGGGATGTGACGAAAGGGTCAAAATCAAACATGGAGTAACCCGCTTTAAAATTACTCTGGAGTGTTTCGATACCTCATTAAAGCATGGGCCGAATCTAAGTTTAGGAGCCTTTCAATGGCTCGACTCCCAGGAACTCGGCAAGCTACCTTTGCACTCGACCGCGCGGCGGATCGCTCAGCATATTGCTCGTCATCCCCGCCAACGCAAGCTTTTTGACGATGATTGATTCAGTGAGGTTTTATCCAAATAGGACTTGCCAATCCCGTAAGCAGTAAGCGACTATAGAGGGGTTAGGTGTGCAGTAATTCAAGGATAAGCTTGTTAACGTAGTTACGGTTTTTCGAAGCATAAGCCACGGAAGTGTCGAGCGATGAGTGATGCGGAAACGTTGGAATTGATTAAGCAAGCGATTCGAGACGTTGGACTGCGTGCGACTCCAGCACGCATCGCGATACTACAATTACTCCGGCAATCTCAATCTCCCCTGACTCATGCAGAAGTAGCTGAAAAGGTTTCGTCTCTGGGAGTCGACGGTGCGACCGTGTTTCGCAATCTCAATGGGATGGCTCAAGCCGGGTTGGTTCGCCGAGCCGAGTTAGGCGACCATGTTTGGCGATTCGAAGCGATACGCGAAAATTCTACGCACGATTCTACGCATCCTCATTTTCTGTGCGTCGATTGTGGAGCGGTGATCTGCTTGGATGAAGTCAAGCTGACCTCGGGAAGTCAGAAGGCCACTTCGATGGTCGGCGAAGTGACCGAGATTTTGGTTCGTGGGCATTGCAACGATTGCCTTTAGCCCTGCCGTATCATCGGTTTGAGACACAGTTATATCGCTAACGCTTTGGCGATGACGATAGGTCGAGATCAAGCATCCATCGCTTTAGATGCCACCCTGCTTCCATTGCAGATCGACCAAACGCCATGTTTCAGCATGTGCAGGTTGATTGCGCAACACCGCCGGTAAGCGATGTTCCCGCACATTGTCAAAGCAGGTCAGCTTCGCAAAGCGAAGTAGCGAGGCTGGGATACCAACGGCAGTGAAGCCGGGATGACCAGTTGATGGATAAGGGCCACCATGATTCATCGCGGGGCTAACGGCAACTCCCGTAGGCATCTTATCATTCAAAATCCGTCCAACTTTATAGGCCATGATCGGAGCAAGTTGGTTGTAAATCGATTCATCGGTCTCGTGGTTCGCTGCTGAGTAGATACAGCCTGTGAGATTTCCTTCGAGAGCATGCAGGATCGCCGCCATTTGCTTGGCGTCGGAAGCCAGCACTACCAAGGCGGCGTTACCAAACGCCTCTGTCTGAAAACCAGCGGGATCCTTGAGAAACGTTTCGCCTGAAATCGTCATCAAGGTATTGGTGTAAGCGCATCGGGGACCATCCAGTGGTGAGCCGCCTGCTAAAAGCTTTGCGCCCAAGCCAACTAACGTTTTGACGCTCGCTGTCAAAGATTTCTGCACTGCGGGCGAGAGCAAGGTCCCGCAAGGAGCCGTTTGGAATTTGGTGGCGACACCCTCCAACCAGCGACGTCCTTCTGCATTGTCAAGCAATAAAACAAAACCGGGATTGGTGCAAAATTGCCCTGCCCCCATCAAGACACTACCTAAATACTCGTCGACTAATTGATCGCCACGTTCAGCCAAAACGCCAGGTAGAAGCACAACCGGATTAACGCTGCTGAGTTCAAGATAGATAGGCTTGCCAGCGGCATCGGCTGCCTGCTTCAGAGCCAAGCCGGCATGACGGCTTCCCGTGTAACCGGTCGCACCAATGCGATGATCACTAACCAATTTCATGCCATCTTGATGCGATGTACGATAAATGAGCTGAATGGTTGCGGACGGTAGGCCTGTCTCGACAACCGCTTGGTGAGCTAATTCAGCGAATCGCTTAGTCGTAGCTGGATGAGAGCTATTGGCTTTACCAATCACCGGATTACCCGCCGCGATTGCAGCAGCAAAGTCGCCACCTGATAAGCTTCCGAAAGCGAAGGGAAAGTTGTTAGGACCAAACACAGCAATGGGACCTAACGCTTGGTAGCATGACCGAATATTCGCTTTGGTATCGATCGTTGGTAACGACCAACTGCCAGTACGAACGGCCACTGCTGCGGTTCGCAACTGATTAATCGTGCGAGGAAGTTCGACATCGCCAAGTCGAGGCGAGGTAGGCAACCCCGTTTCCTGATGAGCCAACTCGACAAGTGTCGCTTTGTCTTTTTCGATGTTATTAGCGTAGCATTCTAAAAACGCAGCTATTTTCTCAGTTCCACACTGCTGTAATTCCCAGAAGGCTTTCTCTGCAGCACTTAAGGCAGCATCGCAGTCGCTCCAATCGCTGATCGGAAATTGTGGTGCGAGAGTTTCTCCCGTGGTCGGGTTGGTGGCCGTGAAGGTACCTACTGAAGAAGCACTGCGCCACTGGCCATCAATCAAAACCTGCACAATCGAATTTGAAGCTGTCATGGTTTTTCGAACTTAAGAAAGTGTTGGAGGAATACATGCCGTGCGGCATAGCTGAAGCAGGCAAAACAACCAATCCGTAGGATGGTCAATACGTCAAAGAGCAATCGGTTCTCAGGCCACGCTTGCCTGCACGATTCGATTGGTCAATGTCCCGATACCAGCGATTTCGATATCAACGCGATCGCCGGCATGCAGCGTAAAATTACTGTCTGGAACGATACCTGTTCCCGTGAGCAAAAAGACACCGTTGGGAAATGAGTTGTCGCGCCCAAGCCAACCGATTAGGTCTTCAAGAGACCTAGCCATTTCAGCGACACTCGTTTTTCCTTGATAGACAGTTTTGTCGTCACGCGTGATCCGCAATTCGATCGTAATTGAGTTGCGTTCGGGCATCGCTTCGGCCAGCGTAATCCAAGGGCCGAGGCCACAGCACTGGTTATAGCATTTTGCTTGAGGCAGATAGAGCGGATTGTCACCTTCGATGTCGCGTGAACTCATGTCATTGCCGATGGTAAAGCCTACCAAACGCAAGTCAGGAGTGACGACTAAGGTGAGTTCCGGCTCCGGTACGTTCCAGTGGGCATCGGCTCGAATTCGCAAGTCCGCTCCAGGGCCGCCGACCCGATGCGGAGTTGCTTTAAAGAATAGTTCGGGCCTCGGTGAACGATAGACTCGGTCGTAGCACGACGCTGCCGTTTCCGACTCTTCCATGCGAGCAGTTTGGCTTCGCTTGTAAGTGACGCCGGCGGCCCAAACTTCCTGCTGATCGATCGGCGGAAGCAATTTGGCATCATTCAATGGTATCGCCTTGCCCGCTGCAGGTAGGCTCGCTGCCAAGCGTGACAAGTCAGGATGTGCTAACAGATCCTGCAGCAACTTAAGTCCAACGGAACCGAGATCCAAGGGAACCAACATGTCTCCTTCGATTCGTCCAACTTGCGGACCATCGTTGGATTGAAAACGAGCTAACTTAACCATGTTCCGCCTTTGAAGTTGCAGCTGACTTACGGAGACTCGACGTAAATTGACTAACGGTTTCTAAACGCTCTTGTTCGGAGCCACTGTATGGTGACGCTGAGGAATTGTCTAAATCGATAGGATACCGCTCTAGATTGAAACGTATTCCTCAGACCATTTCTCTAGCTGTTCTTTTCCTGCTCGATGGCAGAAATCACCAAACGACTCACTCGACGACAGGCGATGTTTCTTGAAGGCTACGAGCAAAGGAGAAAGCGTTGCTGTGATTTGCTCCAGGGGAACGAGGTCTTTGTAAATGGTTCCTAATCGAGTTCCAAGCAACGCGCCACCCAGATAGACTGTGTAGCGACCTTTAGCCTTACCAACCAAACCGACGTCTGCGTTGTAAGGTCGCGCGCAACCGTTGGGGCAGCCCGTCATTCTCACCGTAAATCGCTCTGTCGAGAGTCCATGTCGAGCGACTTCTTTTTCAAGTTGATCCATAACACTTGGAAGTACTCTTTCGCTCTCGGTGATCGCTAATGAGCAAGTGGGAAGAGCAACGCAGGCCATCGACCAGCGTCTTACTTCAGAGATGTCTTCGCTTAATGGAATTCCATGGCTGCGAATGATGCTCTCAAGAAGAGGTTTTTGCTCTGCGGTTAGATCGGTGAACAAAATGCTTTGATGAGCTGTTAGACGAATGCCCGGATTGAGCTTCTCGCAAATGTCGCGGAATGCATGCTTCCAACGTCGATCTTCGTTATCGAACAATCGACCGTTTTCCACATTCAAGCCATAGAACCAGCGACCGTCGCCTTGTTCAAACCAACCGATATGGTCATCGAAACCATGGACATCATCAGGAGTGCAGTCGGGTAGTTTGTATCCAAGATGGCCTTCGACCTTCTCGCGGAACCACTCGACACCCTTGGACGCAATCACATACTTCAGACGTGCCGTCTTTCGATCTGCACGATTACCATGATCGCGCTGCGCTTTGACAACTGCCTCAGCGACCGCAACGGCTTGTTCGGCCGTGCAGTAGGCCATCCGTTTTGCTAATGCTGGAAAAGTTTTCTTGTTAGCTGGAGTTACACCTAATCCACCACCAACTAAAACATTGTATCCAACGACTTGTCCATCTCGAACGACCGCAAGGAAGCCAAGATCATTGGTGTAGATGTCTACACAATTATCTTCCGGGAGACCGATAGCCGTTTTAAATTTTCGAGGTAAGTAGTGCTTGCCGTAAATCGGTTCCACTTCATCATTAGGATCACCACCTCCTGCCAGAACCGATTCGCCCGAATCGGGATCCTTGACCCATAGTTCGTAATAGGCTCGAGTGCGCGGAGCCAAATGATGAGCTAGATCATCGGCGAGTTTTTGAAGTGCTGTGTGAACTGGATCGGTATAGGGTGCAGGGCAGCACATCACATTTCGATTGACGTCACCGCAAGCGGCCAGCGTCGATAAATGAATTTCGTTGATGCGATGAATGCACTTTCTCAAATTGGATTTTAAGATTCCATGCAGCTGAAGTCCCTGACGCGTTGTGATCTTCAGTGTCGCATTGCCGATCTCATCGCACAGGTCGAGATGGGCAAGCAATTGCGCGGCGGTCAGTTTGCCTCCAGGAATTCTGGATCGCACCATGAAGCTGATTTCTTTGAGCGATTTCCCTTCGCCCGTCGAAGTACGGGTCTCGCGGTCGTCCTGTTGGTAGGTCCCGTGAAATTTTAGAAGCTGAGCGTTTTCCTTCGCGAATTGCGGAGTATCCTTTGCCAGATCCTCACTGATGGTCCCAAACAGATAATTGCTCTTGTCTTTAACCGCTTCGACAGGACTCAAACCGATCTCGTCTGACATGAACTTCCTCTTCAAAGTAGAAAGGGGTTAGCCCCCTGTAAACCTTTTACCAATTTGACGTTAATATAACGCTCCACAAGCGTTACAACCACATCACTATCCTGCTTCCCAGGAACATCGCCGAGAACTTTCGCTATGGCTGCAAAAATTCTGGATGGAAAACTTCTAGCCCAACAGATTCAGGCGGAAATCGCCAAGGATGTGGCCGAGTTCAAGCAGAAGTTTTCGGCTACTCCCTGCTTGACCGCAGTCTTGGTGGGGGATAACCCTGCTAGTGAAGTTTATGTTCGAAACAAGCAAAAAACATGCGAAAAAGTCGGGATGACGAGTCGCCTGGAGCGACTTGATGCAAAATCGGATCCTCAGCAACTCTTTGACCTAATCGACCGACTCAATCAAGATCCCACTGTCCACGGAATCCTGGTGCAATTGCCTCTCCCTTCCGGTTGGGACTCCAATAAAGTGCTCGATGCGGTGATACCCTCCAAGGATGTCGATGCCTTTGGACCGGAAAACGTTGGTCTGATCTGCCAGGGCCGTCCTCGTTTCCTGCCATGCACGCCCCATGGTGTTCTGCAACTGCTTGGACGCTGTGATATTGAAGTTGCCGGTAAGCATGTCGTGGTTGTGGGACGAAGCGACATTGTTGGAAAACCGTTGGCGATGCTTCTAATGCAGCGCAGTGGCCCGCTAGGCGAAAAAGTTGCTAATGCAACAGTGACCGTTTGCCACAGTCACACTCGCAATCTCGCCGAGTTCACACGACAAGCGGATATCCTCATCGTTGCGATAGGAAAAGCAAACGCCATTACTGCAGAGCACGTCCGCCCAGGTGCTGTCGTGATCGATGTCGGTATCAATCGCACCGAAGCCGGTATCGTAGGGGACGTTGACTTTGCAAGCGTATCTTCTGTCGCAAGTGCAATAACGCCAGTGCCAGGAGGCGTCGGTCCGCTGACGATTGCCATGCTGCTTCGAAATACGCTAACCGCCGCGCAGAAGTTTCAAGATTGAGCAGCAGAATTAATTCTGCGAATGATCTATGCGATCGGATTGATCCATTACAGATATTGCATGGTGAAACAAGGTGGGGCTCGTTTGTAAAGCGGACTTCCTCTTGCGGAAATGCCTCAAAATTGTGCAGTAAAAAAGAAACTCGCTTAGCGGATGCTTTTCTTCCCCCACAGTCTTGCTTGGTGGACAGGGGACACTCAATTCCGCAAGTGTAGCCTCAGAAGCGCAAGACAGTTCCTGATTCATTGCTGGCTGAACGAGCAATGAAGATTGATGCCGATTTCTAAAGCATTCACACGCGTTTAAAAAAACGATTAATTCGCTCGACGTAAATCACTTCTAGCAGTCAATTTGTGCTTTGCGTCTCTTATGAATTCCGCTAACGCATTCCATATTGGCATAACAGTTGCGTATCTAACTCTACGCTTGAATGCCAAGCACGTTCCCCTCCATCGTGCCGTCAAGATAGAGCGTTTAGAAGGGAGTGTTAAGAAGTGAGAATACACAATTCAATAGGTCCTTCCTCGTTTTCTGGCCATCGCATGGAGGTGCAGAGTGTTAGTTCCCTTGCGTTAGCGACCAGGCGAGACAATGGTTTGTTGCAAATTCTGCGTCGATTCGGGAATTCGTTTGTTGATGCCTACGTGTTCTGCATCGTGCATCGATTGACGGTTCCAATTTGCTCTTTATGTATTGGTTTAATTTCAGCGTACGATAGCTATTTGACAATCAAGTATTTCGCTTCGCTAAAGGCTTTGGAACTTAATCCAGTCGGAAGATGGATGATGGGACTGGATCATGGGCCGATTGACGGCATCAATCACATCGCCTTGTTTTTGGGATGCAAATTTGCTGGAACAGTGATCGTTCTGTTCGTATTGCAAATGATCTGGTTTTGGCGAAGAAGATGGAGTGGAGTCATCGCCTTGAAGGTCGCACTCTTTCAGTTAGCATTGCTGTTAATGCTACTGTTTTGGCCATATCACTGACGAGTACTGCAGGGTGACAGCTAGTAGCTAGTCTGCGTGTCCCATGAATAAGTTTGTTCGTTTCAGCGAAGCGAATTATTGTTCGGCTGGAGGTGCCAAAGCTTCATCGATCATCAACATGAAGACTTGCGAAGGACTCTTGTCGAACGGTTCGGTAGAAGCGTTCGCGGCATCCGCTTGCTCGGAGCCACGCTTCAGGAATTGTCTAAGATCATCTGTCGATGGATTTTCTTTTACGACCAAGCCGGAGCGATCGGACTTAGCAAGTGTGACCGATTGCAGGATGAATTCCAAAGCAGAGCGAGTTAGTTTTCCATCGGAGACCATTGATAAGAGCCGATCAGCCGTTTTCTGTGCCTGCTCTTTTTCGAGCGATGTTAGTTCGGTCGATTTTTCGAAGGAACCCAAGGTTGCCTGAACAAATCCCCACAGCAGTGCTGGGTTGTCTTGTAAGCGGAAGCGAAGCCGGCGAAGTTGACCTTCATCGAGTTGGCCTGCTTCAATCTGCCCAGTGAGTGTCTGCAATTCGTCGACGATGGCTGACTTATCCGTTGGCTCCAAGGGCGACTGCTCGACCCAGGGTATCAATTGTTCTCGAATCGATCGCGCTGCGATAGCAGGTTGATTCTGGTTGATATACCAAGAGCCAAATGCACAGAAAACGCTGAGTATTACACCTAAGAGCATCAATACAACGAGGCAGGCTGGTACCAACGACACCTGACCCTGTTCTTTGTTTTCAGTTTCGGGTGTGTTTTCACTCATCGGTCAGACGTTCTCGTTGTACTTGTCGTGTTTCTAATTTTGATGCCTGAGCAGAGCAAATGGCTAAGCGATCGAGTTAACGATCGCTAGTCGCGAAACTCAATGCTCACGATTTCATAACGCAGGGTACCACGAGGAACAGGGATATTAACTTGCTCCCCTGTCTTCTTTCCAAGGAGCGCCGAACCAATCGGACTTGTGGCAAGAATCTTGCCGGTGTCGTAGTCTTCATCCCCTTCACCCACTAAGGTGAATTCCTCAACGTCATCGTAATCGAGGTCGCGTACTTTTATCGTAGCACCGAAGACAACTTCATTTTTAGGAAGTGCTGTGGTGTCCACAATGTGGGCACGCGCCAGTTTACTGCGAAGTTGATTGATGCGTGCTTGCAGCAATCCCTGGTTCTCGCGTTGGGCGTGATATTCGGCGTTCTCTTTGAGGTCACCCTCGGCGCGAGCCGATGCAATCTTTTCAGCGATCATCGGCATTTCCTCATTTTCGAGGCGGTCGATTTCCGCTTTGATTCGGTTGTACCCTTCCCGGGTCATGGGAACATAGTCGCTCATGGTCGCATCTCTACCAAAAAAATCCGACCTCTTTTCGCTGTCGAAAAGAGGTCGGGGTACAAGTAAAAACATTCTAATATTATCGTTCGGAGAACCTCTTAAATTGTCAAGTTTCTACCGATAATCGATCGCAAGGAATTTCTCGATTGTAGCGAAACCATCACTCTTTTACTAGTTCCCCAAAAGCTCCTGTCACCCTACGTAAAGTGGATGTTTGGAGCCAAAATACCCTGGATAAATCCAATTTTAACGCCTGGGTGATGGCTGTCGCCATACGTCTCAGCGAGCAGGCAAACTTTGAGTCTTGTCCCTGCAAGGTCTCGATAGGACTTCTAACTTTTGGAAGCTAAATAAAGCAACCGACCACAGGAAGTGCAGAAGACAGGATTCTCAAGCCGCAAGTGATCGACGATCTTAGGTGACAGAACTTGGTAGCAACCACCGCATGTCATGTTGTCGATTTCAGCCAAAGCCTCTTCATTACGGCTCTGCACGACACGCAAATAGTCTGTCATGAACTCGGCTGGCAAACGCGACTGCTCTGTTTTGTACTCTTCGCTAACTCGCTGCAGATCGCTTTTGACTTGCTCCATTCGAGCGTTGACTTGTTTTCGAAATGCTTCTTCTTCGGTCTGGATCTGTTTGAATTTCTCTTCGCATTCTTTCACTGTGACCTGAGCAGCATCGATCTGTTCCATCGTTTCCAAGATCTCATCCGACAGCACATTGTTTGCCTGCTTATCGGCAGCAATCTGTTCCTTGAGTGTTTGGTACTCGCGGTTGCTTGCCGCCTGGTTCATCTTGACATTGAGGTCATTGAGTTTGTTGGTTCGGTCTCGCAATTGAAGTTGCTTGCGGTCCGAAGACATCTTCAAATCCCGCAGGTTGGTTTTCGCGGTATCGACTGCCGTCGACGCATTAGCAACCATCTGTTGTTTGGCGGCGATTTGACGCGGCCCGCGTTCCAGTTGAGTGCGGAGGTCGTGCATTTGCCGTAAAAGCCGGTGCAGTTCCCGAAGTTGGGCGCCTGGAATCTTCATGATCTGCTATTTGTCCTGGCTCTAGAAAAATTAAATAGGGCAATGTTGCCGCAGTGGCATTTCCGAGAATCTTTCAAGTGTAGTGCACGAAACCGGTCTGATGCCAGTGGGGCCATGCTTTTGGAAGCCCCGGTTTCGCTGGGAAACTTCGGGCAACAAGGTGTAGATATCAGCCCATAAAAAAACTCCCGCCGTTTTCGGGCGGGAGTTATGCTAGGCAAAGGAGTTCCGCAAAAACGCGAGCCAGACGGGTGGTCCCGTTGTTGGCTCGATTCGTCTCTTAAAATCTCTCCTTAGCGATCTTTTCTGAGGACTCTATGATCTAAGCGACCTTCTTGAGGAAGCTCTCGAGGTGCTGGGATCGCATCGGATTCTGCAATTTGGCTACCGCTTTAGCTTCGATCTGACGCACTCGCTCGCGAGTCACTTTGAAAATCCTTCCCACTTCCTCAAGGGTGTAGGAATAGCCATCGGTCAGGCCGTAGCGAAGTCTTACGATTTCACGTTCGCGGTAGGTCAATGTCTTCAGCAGCGAATCGATCTTCTCTCGCAGCAGTCCATTGGTCGCATTTTTGACGGGGTTGTCGCTGGAGCCATCTTCGATGAATTCCCCGAAACTATTGTCCTCACCCTCACCGACCGGACGATCGAGGCTTACAGGATGGCGACCAATATCCAGAATGCGACGAACTTCTTCCAGTGGAAGATCGATATGCGAGGCAACTTCCTCAACTGTTGGGTCGCGGTGCAATTGCTGGGTCAGTCGCTTCTGCACATGTCGGAGTCGACTCAGGACGTCGATCATGTGAACCGGTATGCGAATGGTGCGAGCCTGATCCGCAATCGCTCGAGTGATCGCTTGGCGAATCCACCAAGTTGCGTAAGTTGAAAACTTGAAACCACGGCGATACTCGTATTTATCAACCGCTCGCATCAAGCCTGTGTTACCTTCCTGAATCAGATCGAGGAAGGATAAGCCGCGGTTACGATATTTCTTGGCGATCGAGACAACCAATCGCAAGTTACCACTGGAAAGTTCTCGTTTGACATTCTCGTAGGCCTTGAAGTACTTTCGGAACTCTTCGCAGCGAGCTCGCAGGACTCTGGGGCTTTCGTGAGTTAACAAAATCAATTGCCGATACTCGCGAGTCAGTTTCTCTCTTTCAACAGCCGAGAAAGATTGATCGGCAATCGTCTTTAAACGGCGTTGGATTGCTTCCATTCGCTCAGCGAAATGCTCCAGTTGCCGCATTAAGGGCTGGATGCGCCGCGATCGCAAGCTGAGTTCTTCCACCAACACCAAGCACTTCTGTCGACGGCGAACATAGAACCGAATCAATTCTTTTTTGCGAGTCGGTGATGTGCTCAAGCGAACGATTTCAAGAAATGCTTTGCGGTTCTGTTCCAGCAAACGATCGAGCGTCTTTAGGTTGTGCGGCATACGAGCTGTAATCTGCTCTTTGGTCAACCGCTCGGTAAGAGAGACCTTAATGGTGCGATCAAAAGGGAGTTGTCCAAGATGGACCTTCTTAAGAATTTCAACTGTCTGTCGCATCGCGTAGTCGCTGCTCAAGACTGCCTTACGAAAGCGTTTTCGATTGATTTCGATTTTCTTCGCCAACGCGATTTCCTGTTCGCGGTTGAGCAAAGGTATTTCAGACATTTGGCTCAGATAGAGACGAATCGGATCATTGGTGAGTCGTGGTACGTCGCTGGAAGCTACCGCAGCATCGGCTTTGTCGCCCAGCGTCTCTGCTCCGCTGGCTTGATTGGGATCTCTGTCAATCAATTCGATACCGAGCTTGTCCAAAGCTCCGAGAAGTTTATCAAGATGATCTGAGCTGAATCCTTCGTTGGGAAGATATTGATTCACTTGATCATAAGTAATAAAGCCTTGGTCTTTTCCTTTTTCGACTAATGTCTGCAGTTCAATATCCATCGGTTCCATCATCGAACTCCTTTTCGATACAGTTCACGCATCAATGCGTGGATACAGGCGGGAAACATGAAGCGACTTTTCATCCATCGTTACGTCGGACAAGGCAATGGCTAGTTCAATGCGGTGATACCTCAGTTAAGCGAACGGCTCCTGCCAGGACGCTGCTGAAATGCCGCGAAGTTTTGGGTCTGATCTAGGTTGTCGTGTCGTTGGTACTGATGGGTTTTCCAGCCAAACCCTGTCGCAACCGGGTTTGTCGGAGAATATCTTCTAAGACGTCAATCGTCTCTTCATCAGACAGTTTAGCCTCCTCTAAGGTTCGAATTACTTCCTGTTGTGCTAATTCATGGACTTGTTCGTTAAGTCGATCAAGTAAAGCTTGCAAACGATGGTACGCTTCAATCGGAGCACGCTTCGCTTTGCGAAAGCATTCTTCTTCCAGCGATACCAAAACACTCTTGATCGAAGGATCCTCTGTACTCGCGAGCACGGATGCAAACTCAAGCGATTGGCCAGACATTTCTAACTGTTCGTAGATCTGCAGCAACGCGCGAGCACAATCACTACTGAGTTGGTTCGGAGCAATTCTCTCTAGTGCCAATGGCGCCAAATCAGCTTGCAGAATCAGAATTTCAAATAGCTCGGTATCGATTTTTGAGAGATCCGAAAATCGATATTGAACCGTGGGACGCACGCTCTCCGGCGAGTCAGCCTTAAGCCAACGCGCGGATTCGACCGATGGTTTATCCCGCAATTGCTTCAAGCGTTCACGCAGTTCGTCTTCTGCTACATGGAAGTGTCGCGAGAGACGATGGAGTAACTGTATTTGACGCAATTTCTGTGCATCGTCGCCGAGCATCCCCGTCTTAGGCGCTAGAGCGATCGTCGAAAGAATTTCTTCTAAAGCTTTGTTGGCTAAATGGGTATCAACCAGCGGGTCGAATCCGCGGCAAGTCACCCGCATCTTGTGTTCGAGCGCGTCAACCGCTTCTTCCGTCAATGTCGCCAGCGATTGGCCGCCATGCTCCAGCAAGTAATCGCAAGGATCCAGGCCACTAGGAAGAGTCAAAATGCGCAAATTCATTTGAGCCGCGACGAATAATTCAAGCACTTCGTTCGTGCGTCGTTGCCCTGCTTCGTCTCCATCTAGCACCAAGATGACTTCATCACAGAAGCGTCGCAGAAGTCGAATATGGCCTGTTCCCAAAGCCGTTCCGCAAACAGCGACCGCGTTTTGTAAACCGAATTGATGAGCCATCATCACATCGGTATAGCCTTCCATCACCAATGCTTTACGACTCTTGGTGACAAAATCGCGAGCCATATCCAAACCAAAAAGTTGGTTACTCTTAGAGTAGAGCCTCGTTTCCGGGGAGTTAATATACTTCGCTGCTTCCGTCGAGCCAGGAAGAATTCGACCACCGGTAGCGATGGTCTGACCCTGAGGGTCGCGTATCGGAAACATGACGCGATCTCGAAAACGATCGTATCGCGTTCCACGCTCACTTCGTCCCAAGAAGCCGGTTGTTTCCAAGTGTGCCGTCGAAATCTTGGCGGTGGCTGCTCGCTGCTGCAACCAATCCCAAGCTGCAGGAGCGTAGCCGATTTGAAATTTTTCTAATGTTTCAGGTGAGAGGCCGCGATCGGCGAGATACTTTCGTGCAATCGCCGCTTCGTCAGATTGAACTAAGTTCTCGCGATACTGCTGGCAAGCCCAGGAGACTGCTTGATAGAGTAGCCGTTTGTCGTCGATGGAAAGTGCAGGTTTACCACTCCCCGGCTGAGGGTCAATTTGAATTCCTGCACGCTCGGCAAGCATTTGCAATGCTTCAGGAAACGTAATTCCTTCGCGTTGCATAGTGAAACTGAAGACGTCGCCACCGAGATCGCAAACCCAGCACTTCCAGCTCTGGCGATCCGGATTAACTTGCAAGCTGGGACGTCGGTCATCGTGCCATGGGCAGCGCGCAACAAAGCCCCGACCTTGGCGGCGCAGATCGAGACTGCTTCCCACCAAGTCGACAATGTCGACGGCGCGACGAACACGTTCTTTCAGATCTTGATCGATGGTGAAGGACACCGGCACCTCCTGTGGCAATAGAGAACTGGATTACGGGAATCCTCCCCGCTCCAATACTCTGGCCGCAGTGTCACTTCGTCTGGGAAAAATTCCCAGCCGAACACAACGCCTCCTAATTCGTTGTGCCCAGGTTATTTCTAACACGGCTCGGATGATAGTCACGAAGTTTCTGCGGCGTCAACGTCGAAAACGAGCCGAGAATTGGATTCTTCCACGCAACCCCCAAACAATCAAGGAGCGGACCCGGGTAGTGGCTCTATGGATCTTCGAAATCCGTTGCCACGTTCGAGGGGGGGAAGAAGGCAGCTCCCCGTCGAGCCATGCTGGAATAAGCTCAAATTCGTTGTAAAAAAGAGGTTTCCTGGCAGAAGCATGCAAAGCTTGTTTTTGATCTAACTAGCGACAATCAGAGTTTGGAAGAAATAAAACCGTCAAACGAAAGCGAACCTCACGTTAAGAAACGTAATGGATTTGCTGTGAAGGGAATGTCAGGCAAGTCGTGGCAAGGATAGGGGGAGGACAAAAAGCAGGCCCTGCGATATTCTTTGGCATTCTTGAATTGCCGAGTCACGGTGCCGAGAGGCAATGTGACGTCGCTTTTCGCTATTGAAAAAAGAGACCAAGACAAAAATGAGGTCATGATTCTTCTTGCGGCTTCGCTCCAAAAAGAGAATTCGGCTAAAAGATTCAGCGCAAATCCTTTTGACTAGAACGTTATGACGGTTCGTTCCGTCACTTCATGTTTCCAATAACCATTGATTCTCGGAAGCAATATTTCTTATGGCGACCATCGTTGATGCCCACGTACTCTACAGGTCACAGAACGAGCAATTGAAATTTCTTCCTGAAGGTCCTTACTCGCTTCAGCCAAGTCGCTTTTCGTGGGTTGCCATTCAGCACAACGCAGCAGCTAAAAATGGTTCGCTCTGCGTGATGGATATGAAGACTAGCACCAATTACACCTATCCTTTGCCCGGCCGACCTGGCTTTGCATTTCCAACCGATAAATCGAATCGATTCGTGATTGGTATGGAAAGGACGCTCGGTATCTACGATACGATCGAGAAGAGTTGGACACCGTTTTGTTCGGGCATCGACGATGGGGTCGATAACACAATCATCAATGATGGTCTGGTATGGGATGGTAACCTGATTTTTGGAACAAAGGATCTAGAGTTTAAAACCAAAAAAGCAGGTCTATATCTCTGGAGAAAGAAAGATAGGAAATTGATCGCCTTGCGGCGCGATCAAATCTGCAGCAATGGAAAATCGATTCGTGTCATGGAAGATGGATCGCTGCAATTAATCGATATCGATTCACCGACCAAGCAAATCGTTGGCTACCGGCTGGATATCGACGCGGGGACGTTGTCGCAGCCTACGGTCCTTGTCGATTTAACCGAAGATAAATCTGTTCCTGATGGAATGATACTGACACCCAACGACAAGTATGTTGTCGTAAGTATGTACAATCCCAACCCGGCGGAGTTTGGAGAAACCAGAGAATACCGACTGTCTGATGGAAAACTGGTTCGCGTTTGGAGAACCCATGGTTCGCCGCAGAACACCTGCCCGCAACTTGTCATGCACGAAGGTAAAGTGCGATTGATCATTACTACAGCGATCGAAAACATGCCGACTGAGCGATTGTCGGCTTCGCCTGAAGCCGGAAATCTCTTTTGGGGTGAAACACCTTTCGAATCGCTTTCCCCTTGCCCGGTGTTTCCCGAACCGATGTAATTCAGTGGGTCTGGCGATAATGTTAAAGGTTACTCGCTATCTCCAACCGAGCGAGTTACCAAAGCTGTTTGCTCTTCCAGTACGATTTTGATTTCCTAATGCGAATGGTTCTTCGACAATGAATAACCCATCTGATAAACACGAATCCTCGGAAGGCGAAGCGGAGCCAAACGTTTTTCAGGTGAGTTGTATTTTGGAAGGCATCGAGCCTCCGGTTTTCCGTCGATTACAACTGCGCGATTGTAATCTCGCCAAGTTGCACGAGATTCTTCAAGCTGCGATGGGGTGGCAAGATAAGCAACTTCATTTCTTTGAAATCGAAGGGCGTGAGTACACCGCAGATCGTCGAGCGATGGCAGAATTCGCATGGGACAATGCTCATAAGGTCAGCTTGAGCAACCTTTGGCAGAAGGGGATCAGCGAATTCAATTACATTTACGATATGGGAAATAATTGGGTGCATGCGATTGTCATCGAAGGCCCCGAACCACGCGAACCGAAAACCTACTATCCGCGTTGTGTCGAAGCCGAGCGTACTTGTCCGGTCGAGCATTGTGGCGGGCCAAAACAGTACGAGAAGTGGTTGCAAGCTTGGGCCGATAAGAGTCATCCGCAGCATAAGTTGGCGCTGCAGAAATTAGGGACAAGCTTCAATCCCGAAATCCAATCACTCGATCTCATCAACGGCAAGCTTCGCCGCATCCGCAACTAAAGTAGCGGTCCGCTCCGCGGTCCAACTCTGGGGCATCCATTTTGGAAATCTTTTGTGCGTGGGAAGTTGTCCGTGTTATGTGGCTTCTCTCTTTGACAGTTTGATCTGTTAGATGATCAAGGACTTGCGCCGCGAAGCGATCTACTCCCAAACGCCGTAAGGAGAAAAATCGTCGAGGTTAACAGAGCAGGCTGTGGTACTGCGTAATGGCGATATCGGAGTCGTAATTCGTTAACAGCCGGTGGACCGGACGGCAGCGTCCTCCAGACCAATAAGCAACCTATCCTACCAAGGTAGGGATTCTTGATCGATTTGCTAGGGAAAGAGCGAAGAGTTCGAAATCAGGTGGATCGCCATTGCTGCCACCTGCTATACTAAACAGTGCGGAAATCCGATAAGTATTTCCATCCTACATACCTCTCACCCCACCCCCTGAGTTTGCTATGCAGCGGTCATTTGTCTTTGCCGGTCGATTGTTGGCCCTGATCATTTCAGTCGTTCCCGCGTCGTTGGCTTTGGGTGAAACTCCGGCGACCAAAAGCCTTGATTTCAATCGCGATATCAGGCCAATTCTTTCCAATCGGTGCTTTCGTTGTCACGGTCCCGACGAAAACGAACGGCAAGGTGGAGGGGCATCGGGCCTAAGGCTCGATACCCCTGAAGGGATTGCAGAAGACCTCGGAGGACATTTCGCAGTGGTTCCGGGAAAGCCGGAGCAAAGTGAACTGGTTGCGCGAATCAAGTCAAATGATGCTTCCAAGGTCATGCCTCCGCCAGAGACGGGGCTTAAATTAAACGATGCCGAAATCGCTTTGCTGGAACGTTGGATCAGCGAGAATGCACCGTTCGCCATCCACTGGGCCTATCGCGTTCCACAGCGCCCTGCCCTGCCCCAGTTGACATCGGAGCAAGAGAAGAACTGGGTAAAAGTTCCCTTGGATCATTTTGTTCTCGAGCGACTGCGTCGCGAAAATCTCACTCCCCAAACAGAAGCGGATCGATACGCACTCATTCGCCGCGTTGCCTTGGATGTTACCGGTTTACCACCAAGCCAAGATGAAATCAAACAGTTCATCGAGGACTCTTCCGCCGACGCCTACGAAAAAATGGTGGATCGATTTCTGGCAAAAGAAACTTACGGCGAACATTGGGCTCGAATGTGGCTCGACATGGCGCGATACGCTGACTCGGCAGGCTACGCTGACGACCCTGCGCGAACGATATGGCTTTATCGCGATTATGTCATCGGCGCATTCAATCGCAATCTACCCTTCGATCAATTCACGATTGAGCAACTAGCCGGAGACATGCTACCCGATGCTTCTAAAGAGCAACTCATTGCCACTGCTTTTCATCGCAATACGCTAACCAACAACGAAGGTGGAACCAACGATGAGGAATTCCGCAACGTAGCTGTCGTTGACCGCGTAAACACCACCTATGCGGTTTGGATGGGAACCACCATGGCATGTGCTCAATGCCACAGCCATAAGTATGACCCGATCAGTCAACAAGAATATTTTCAGACCTTTGCTATTTTCAACAACACGGAAGATGCAGACCGTGGTGACGAATCACCGTTGTTTGAACTCTGGACCGATGAGCAACTGAAACGCCGAACACAGCTCAACGAACAAGTCGCCGCCGATACCAAGACGCTCGATACGATGACACCCGAATTGGAAGCATCGCTCAAGGCGTGGGAGAGCAGCTTACCGAGAAAGCCTTCATGGTCTATTCCCAAGGTTGCATCTGCCACCAGTGAAGCTGGGGTTACGATGACGATCGATCCTGAGAGCAACATCATTAGTAGTGCTTCGGGAGCAGGCAAAGATAATTTTCACGTTGATCTCGATTTGGCGAATATCAAAGCGGCAGGTACATCGCAAATCGCGGCGGTCAGTTTAGAACCTTTGGCCGACGATCGACTACCGAACAGAGGACCGGGCTGGAACAATGGAAATTTCGTACTCACCGAGTTGCGAGCAACATTGCTTCCTCCGGCGGGAACCAATCTCAGCGGACGCTATGTACGTGTCGAGTTGCCGGGGGCGAACAAAATCCTCTCGCTGGCTGAAGTCGAAGTGTTCGCGAAGGAAGAGAACATTGCGAAGAAAGGTACCGCGACACAAAGCAATGTGGCCTTCGACGGAGTTCCCGCTCGCGCGATCGATGGAAATACCAATGGCAACTATTTCGAAGCCAACTCGGTAACGCACTCTGATGCCAATGCCACCGATCCATGGTGGGAGGTGGATCTTGGATCGGTGCAAGCGATCGACAAGATCGCCGTTTGGAATCGAACCGACGGTGGAGCTGCGATTTCCGAAAGACTGAAAGGCGCGCTAGTTAAAGTGCTGGGTGAAGACAAAAAGGTTATTTGGGAAAAGACGATCGATGATACCTCCAAGCCTGACGTCGCCTGGAATATCGACGGCTCACGCCCTATTACATTTGTCGCTGCATTCGCTGATTTCCAGCAGGATGATTTTGTAGCAGCGAATCTCGTTAGCAAAAAAATTGATCCTACCAAAGGATGGGCTGTAGCTGGTTCATACGGACGAGATAACCGTGTCACGCTGGTTGCATCGGAACCGATTGATATTCCTGATGGAAGTCGGTTGAGAGTCTCTTTGATTCAGCAATCGCAACATGTGAATCATATCATTGGTCGTTTTCGTTTGTCTGTGACCGGTGAAACGGCGGTTCTAAAGTGGGCCAATGTTCCTGGAGATATTCAATCGATACTGCAGATTGCTGAGGGTAATCGAACCGACGCACAGAAAGCTGCGGTTGCGACCTTCTATCGCTCCATAGCTCCTCAGCTGGACGAAGTTCGCAATCGGTTGAAGGCTACTCGTGCCGAACTCGCTTCGTTTAAACCAACCGCAACGGTACCGATTCTCCGAGAACTAGCCAAAGATCGCCAGCGTGTTACTAAATTGCAGCATCGCGGCAATTACCTCGATATGGGTGAAGAGGTTAAGCCCGGTATTCCCGGTGTGTTTAAAGCGGGCGATCAACAGGTAAACAATCGACTTGAGTTGGCCAAGTGGATCGTTTCGAAAGAAAATCCGCTGACAGCGCGGGTTACCGTCAATCGATACTGGGAACAGCTCTTTGGTACTGGGCTAGTTGCTACGGCAGAGGAATTTGGTTCGCAAGGTGACCTGCCAAGCCACCCTGAACTGCTAGACTGGCTGGCGATCGATTTTGTAGACAGTGGCTGGAATATGAAGCAACTGCTGCGGACGTTGCTCTTGAGTGCAACATATCGTCAGTCGTCTAAGGTTTCCAATGACTTGGTGCAGATGGATCCCGATAATCGTTTGCTGGCCCGCGGTCCTCGCTTCCGTCTCCCTGCGGAAACGATTCGCGATCAAGCGCTCGCCGTGGCAGGATTATTAAGCTCGAAGATGAATGGTCCTCCTGTGAAGCCACCGCAGCCATCGCTGGGCTTATCAGCGGCTTTCGGATCCAGCACCGATTGGGCGACAAGTGCTGGTGATGATCGATATCGCCGAGGTATTTATACGACTTGGCGTCGCTCTAATCCCTATCCATCGATGAGTGCCTTTGATGCGCCCAATCGAGAAGTTTGCACACTACGTCGTGTTCGTACCAATACGCCTCTTCAGGCTCTCGTGACGCTCAACGACCCTGTCTACATCGAAGCGGCTCAAGCATTAGGTCGAAACATGTACAAAGCAGCGGACTCCAGTGCAGGAAGAATCGAATTTGGTTTAAAGGCGGCTTTGTGTCGACCGATTCAAGCAGATGAGATTGCGGTATTGCAAAAACTGCATGAGAAGGCATTAGAGATATTCAAGTCGCAACCTGAAGCAGCGAAGAAGATGGCGACTGAACCGCTGGGGGCTTTGCCCGAGGGTATGGATGTTACTGAAATGGCGGCGTGGTCTGTGGTCGCTAACGCTATCCTGAATCTAGATGAATTCTTGATGCGGCGATAATCACAAGCAATGTGTCGGTACAAGAGTTTTTAAACGCGAAGAATCAAAGATAACGATTACGAATCGTCTGGAGAATGGTATGACGGCGAATTGGAATGATCCTCGTATCGAACGCATCGCATGGCAGACTCGGCGTCACTTCTTAAAGGATTCTATCGGTGGCATCGGAGCCGTGGCCCTCGCATCGATGCTAGGGCAAGGAGCATCGGCAGATCCCGCCGAAGCGACTTCGGGTGTGGTTAATCCGCTAGCTCCACGCAAGCCACACTTTGCCGCGAAGGCCAAGCGAGTGATCTATATTCATTTGACTGGCTCTCCACCACATCTCGATATGTATGACTATAAGCCCGAACTGGTAAAGCGGACCGGTGAGGACTGTCCCGATTCATTTCTGAAAGGTCGCACCTTCGCTTTTACTTCGGGTGTGCCAAAGCTGTTGGGAACTCCACGTAAGTTTGCGCAATATGGTTCCGGTGGAACTTGGATGAGTGATGCGCTACCGAACTTCCACGGAATTGCCGATGAGATGTGCGTCATCAAGTCGATGTTCACCGAACAGTTCAATCATGCCCCCGCAGAGCTTTTGCTCTACACCGGCTCTCCACGATCAGGCCGTCCATCGATGGGGTCCTGGATCACTTATGGTCTTGGATCGGAGAACGAAAATTTACCAGGTTTTGTGGTGTTGATCTCCAGCGGAGTTCAGCCTAACGGCGGTAAGAATTCATTCGGTAGCGGCTTCTTGCCCAGCGTTTATCAAGGCGTTCAGTGTCGGTCTCAAGGCGATCCCGTTCTTTATGTGACCGATCCTCCTGGGATGGATCGACAGATGCGACGGTTGACCCTGGATGCGATTGGTGAATTGAATCAAAAGCAGGCTAGCGAAATGGGGCATCCTGAAACGGCAACTCGCATCGCGCAGTATGAGTTGGCGTTTCGTATGCAGATGTCCGTACCCGAAGTGATGGACATTTCGAAGGAACCTGCTGAAGTGCTCGAAGCGTATGGAGCTAAACCTGGTACATCCAGTTTGGCCAATAACTGCCTGTTGGCGCGCCGGCTTGTGGAACAAGGCGTACGCTACGTTCAGTTATTCGATTGGGGATGGGACTTCCACGGCACCGGGCCTGGTGAAGATATTCGCGATGGTCTGACCAATAAGTGCAAGACGATGGATCAGCCGATTTCGGCGCTCATCAAAGAATTGCGACAACGAGGTTTGTTGGACGAAACATTGATCGTGTGCGGTGGTGAGTTTGGGCGCACTCCATTTCGCGAAGGCCGCACCGCAGGGGGCAGCACTCTTGGACGCGATCACTACCCGGACTGCAATTGCATGTTCTTGGCTGGTGGTGGAATCCGTGGCGGTATGTCCTACGGTGAGACCGATGAACTCGGCTTCAGTATTGCTAAGGACAAAGTACACGTGCATGACTTGCAGGCAACCATTCTCCATCAACTCGGATTCGATCACACGCGTTTGACGTATCGATTCCAGGGACGCGACTATCGATTGACCGACGTGCATGGTGAAGTGGTCAAAAGCATTATTACTTGATCTGATCGCGTGTCTACCTATCGCACTGATCCTGTTACGCGTATACAGTAATGCCATGGTATACAAGCTTGCGCTTTGAGCGATAAGCCTGCATCTGCGTTTTCAGGATTCTAAACAAAGCGCTTCGGGCGTCGGATTTGCCAAGGAGTCGATAGGATGAGCCGAGTACTTCCACTGGGAACGGAACGGGAAGCGACCGAGTTTCTAAGAAAGCTCGACAAACTGCAAAAGCTCGTAGATAGCCAGGTCTTGCGCCGCGATCTAGGGTCCCAACCTCCAGAGAGTCTTCAGTTGCTCTGGTACTCTTTAGGAACACTCTCTCAGAGCTTCGATATGATGTTCGCGTTTCAGACTACGCTGCAGCGCGGACTCGATAATACCGATCCGGTAACTCGCTGTTTTGCGGCGAGCATGCTGTCGCGAATGGATGCAAATTTGAAGCCAGCTCTCTTGCTGAGTGTTGCCGAGCAAGGGCTCGATGCTTCCGATGTCCTCTGTCGCCGCAGTGCGGCTCGAATCATGTTCGACCTAAAAGCCAAAGGTGCTCCTCTTCTCAGTAAAGCTTTGCTCGACAAAGATGAAGTGGTGCGCAACTGGGCTTTGAAGCTGATACAGACCCTCGGTAAAGATGCTCAACCTGCGATTCCTGCTTTGGTCGAAATGGTCAAGCAGATTCCCGTCACCATGGGCTCCGAAATCCCCGATATTCAGTTGCGAGCTGATGCCTGCGACTTGCTAGCGGATTTTGGTTCTTCGGCTGCCAGTGCGGCGAAGACTTTGCAGCTGATTTGCGACGAGCGAATCGATGCAGAGGATAATCGATACCTGCGACTTCGGGCCGCCAGAGCACTCTATAAAGTAAGCGGTAACGTCAAGCCAGCGTTAAAAGTGGTTTCCGAGATTCTCGATTCACGCAACGCGAAGATGCGAGTGGATGAAAGTGGGACACCGATCGATGATGGTAGCTACTGGCCACGCGTTTGGGCTTACGGACTGTTAACTGAGCTTGGCAAAGAAGCTCAGTCATTATCTTCCAAAGTCGACAAGCTACTCAAAGAAGAGGAGAACCTCACGGTGCGGCAAGCTGCTGAAGAGGCGCTCAAGGCGATCGGCAAGTAGATCGAAGATCGAGCCATTGTCGTGGATTGGTCCGCAATCCAACGCAACGTTGTTCTTGCTGAGTCGCTTTGATCTAAGGCACAGACTCTCTCGTACTCTGTTTTCTTTCGCCGAGTTCTTGTATCACGGTGCGGTCCACTACATTCATCGCCTGATCATTTTGATCCATAGGTGAGCAGGGCTTATAGCTCCCGCAATTCGAGCACCGCTGCGCTGAGCACGAAACGGGAAACTCGCTTGACTATTTCGAGATTGGAGGCTCGAGCCGCAAACCGTTTCGCATTTTTTATGTTGAAAGGTCGCAATCGGGGCTCGTGCTCGAAATAAAGTCTCCCTCCTGGAATTCTTCTCAAGAATGAATCGTGCGTTGAATCACCGGAGCAATTAACTACGATCGCAGTTTTTGGCAAAGTGTTTATTAGGGTGAGTTTGGATTTGGATCGCTTTGCGAATCATTACGATCCTGGCCGATGAAGTCGCAAAGTTCATTCGCGATAAATGTTCCCGCCGCCTGATGTCCTTCGACGTTCCAATGCCCCGTACCAGGTTTCGTATTGGGAAAACCATGTAAATAGCTCCGCTTTTTCTCGGCGTATTCCTGTAATTTGGGAGCTAACGTGATGACCTTGAAATTTTCTCGGCTTCCCAGTTCCGCGATCCGTTTGTCGGGGTACATCAAGTCGTCGACTCCCCATGATTTCATAGTGGCACGACGCACTTCGGCAACGGGATAAACCTGAATTCCATTGCTGAGAGTAACCACACAAAATTCCGCACCATGCGATTTGACTTCGTCTCGTGTCATCAGCAACAACTGCTCCGTGACCGACCACGCTTGCTGCCAAACTTTATCCTTTGGCGGAGCATAGATCGGATCGAGACCTGTGTCGTCGATTTCAGGTTGTGGCTTGGGCGTATTATCACGATTTTTGTAATCGGCCCATACTTGTCTCAGGATCTGCAGCAATCGCGAGCGATTGATCAAGTTCACCTTAATCTTCGAATAAGTTGTCTGAGCGATGAGATAGTGCGGATGTTGTTGGAAGGATTTATCTAGTACAAGAGGTGAGGATATATCTCCTTCTACAGAAGGCACGTAGTAGGGACGAACTTCGTTTGGCGAAAGTTGCTTGGAGTTATCGCCGATATCATTACCAGTTAGAAAAGCGAGTAGCACTAAGTCTGGTTCGTATTGCCATACGTAGTTTTTGAGCATCTCCAATTCTTGAGCTGTGCCATAACCGGACACTCCGAAATTCAAAACTTCCACTTTTCGATTTTGTAGCTTCTCACAAGAGCCTAGTTGCTTTTCCAGCACGGACCAAAAAGCTTGTTGCTGATCAACCTGCATCGCCTCTGCATACGAATCCCCCAGAACCGCGATTCGATAGGTGCCAGGCGCTTTAGCGAACGATCGTTCTTGATCGCGATTGCCATCAGAATTAATTGAAACCCAAGCGCGACCTTCTTTGGTGAAGAGTGCTTGCATGCCCGGATGGAGCCGCGATCCACAATACGGATCAGGAACATAGGGCATCGGATAGCTAATGCCAAAGGAAAGTAGTGCCACTTCCGCAATAATGACCGCAACAATCAGGCTGACAGCGAGAACGGCAAGTTTCGCTGCGATCGATTTCAAATTGACAAGAAGCATGGTGATGTCTCAAGCTTCGAAAAACATGCAGGATCCTGCAGGGAAAACAGGCCGATGCGGTGAGGGAAAAGCAAAGGGGACAACGATTTGAGGCGTTGTTTAACTATCGGAGGAGTATTGGACGGAAGAGTAGAAATACTATAGCTACGCCAACCCGCGATAACCAAGCATTTTTCCCCGAGAGGAGCCGGAAACTTCAAAATCAAGAATCGTTTTGATTTGGATTCGGGAGTCGACTTTTAGCTAAGTGAGTGACATGGGGGGATATCGGCATGCTTCGCAATCCGGCATACGCAGGCATCTTGCGAGTTGGCAAGTACTCGCGAGCCAAGTTCTGTCGCTTGGACGATGAGGGTTTGATCTTTGTCGACGACGCGCATGAAGCGATCATCGATCCCGATCTATTCCATGCGGTCCAAGCGATATTGGATCGCCGCAAGTCAAAGCATCGCCGCGCCACATCGGGCAAGTATCTGCTGAGCGGTTTGGTCCGGTGTGGTCACTGTGGAAATCGAATGCATGGAGTCGAACGCAAGAGCCGAGGTAAGTCACCGCAGCTATTCTATCAATGCTGCAACGCGCCGCTTGCACCTGGTTACGATGCCGATTGCCCGCACCCAGCCGCGCGTGTTGATCGCCTCGAGGCATTCGTCATCAAGACCATGCGTGAGTTCCTACTGTCGACCAACGCGGCAGAAAGAATCAAAGCCACGATCAATCGCACCAAAACCAAGCGATCCAAGCAGGTATCCAGCGACGAACGCAAGCTCGCAGCATTGCGACAAAAGATCGAACGTGGCAGCGAGAACTTAGCGTTGGCCGAACGCGAGGACTTTGCAGCGATTTCCAAGCTGCTCAACCAATGGCGTGAAGAAGAGGCCGCCATCATCGAACGCATCGAGAACGCTAACAAGCATTTGGAACCGTTGCCCGAAGCCATCGATGTGATTCAGCAATACGGTGCGTTGGTCGAACGGTTGCACAACGCCGACCGCGTGAAGCTCGCCCATGCCATATCGCTAACCGTAGCCTCGATCACCATCGAGTCTCGCACAGCCAATACAGGCGACATCGAGCATCCCGAGTTGGTCGGCACATTGCGGCTCCACGAATCGCTAGCCACCAAGCCAATCATCATTCCCGACGAAGCCATCGGACGCCGAAAGATATGGCGTGAAATAGCCGACCTCATTCGTCAATCGAAGCAACCGTTACATCTCAAAGAGATCTGCGAGCACATCGGCACCACCGACGCTTCCCACGCCGCCTACCACATCCGACGAGCGGAGGCAGCCGGCCTGATCAAGAAGATCGGGCATCAAGGCGGTTGGGTGGTTAAACCGAAGTAGACCCTAGAATGGGACGTCATCTTCGCTATACGAATCGGTCACGGCTTCAGCTTCAGCTGACTGTTTGCCATGCTCAACAGATTCAATAAAACGGATTGCCGCGCAGACGTGATTGTAAATTAGCAAGCTCTCGTCGTAGTTCAATATTGGATTGTCATGAGCAAAACTCTGCTCGTTCCTTACGTGGTTGAAGGCTTCCAGTGTTGAGATGCAAGACTTCAAGATACGCTCAGTCATCTCTGACTCCAGCCTGCCTTCCTTACGCAAGTGCTTAACGTACTCCCCGAACATGCTGTGCAATGGCTTTCCGCGTTCAACGGTTAGACCGTTGTTCCGACAAATGGTGCTAACGTACTTCACCACGAATGTGTGAAGGCGATCTAGACCGCTTTCAGGTTCATTGTTTTCAATGGCCTCACGTACGGACTTTGCTAACGCCTCAAATGTGCGATCATCGATGATTGCGGTGATGGCGTCCAATTCTGGTACGGGCGCTGAATCGAGTAACCTTGCAGCGATCCTTTGTGCTTGCGGCACGAGGCTTTGATCTACGCTGGGTACTGTCGAAGCGTAGTCAACCATCTGTCGGGTCAGAACGCCGACGGTGTGGTTGGATTCAATCTTCCAGAATTGACGCAGACGGTTAGCTTTGGAGCTACTCGCATAGTTGTATTTGGCATCATCGATATCCCTTCGAACAACATCCGCTAAGAATTCTTGGAATGTCCGATTTGAGAAGTCGAGGACATAACCACCGCCCATTTGGAAGAGTTTTTCGAGGTGTGACTTTTCGATGAAACTTAGATCCGACATCTCTGCATCCTTACTGCCTTGTTGGTAAACGCCAACGAACGTTGTTAACCGGACAGGCACCGTAGAAAAAGGTTCGGTCAGCCCCATTCGATTATAGCGTTTGGCTAGTTGAAGACACCACAGCTAACCGCACGCTGAGCATCCATGAAAGACTTGTTACGTTTTCTTTTTCTACTTCCCCAGGTCTTCCAGGGACATCTAAAAAATGGGCGGTCCCCAAGAGTCCTACACCGCGAATCACTAAAACAGAACCGTATGCGCTATCTTCAGTAGCCATAACAGCGTTACGGTAGTCGATACCACTCAGGGTCCACAGCTTTGGACCGTTTATCCGAGTACGGATATCGCCAACTTCAACAACGACTTCTTTCGGCCATTGGGTTTCTGTGATCACTTGCTTTTGAGGTTCGTCTGCATTCAGCATCTCGCGAGGTGAGAGCAGCAAGAAAAGTAGTAGTGTAAGAATCTTGGAAGTCAGAGTCATGCGAGGGGAACTAAACATGGAGAGGCATTATGTTGTGGAAAATGCTTTCGATTTCCGGAGGATACGACACGATGTACCATCCAGCCTTGTTCGAATTACATCAGCAAAAAAGGGAGGGCTTATGAAATTCTCGCAAAAGAGAATATAGCAAAGGTCTCGCTCGGATTTTCTAACAAAAACGGGAATCGAAATACTACATGGATCTGGCAAGATGCCATTTCATCAATTCAATTCGCTCAAATCAGAATGATGAAGACTAATAATTGTGTCGCCAATCCTATAAAATCACGAGTCGGTAGCCGCTGCGGTGCTGTAATACGTCCGAATAGATGTTCTGAGTATACGAAGTAGGTTTGGGAATCGAGTTTCCTTGTATATGTAATCTGTCAGGGATCATCATGAAAACAGCGTTATCCGAAGATGAAATGGTTCGCTTGTGGGAATTACATGCGGAGCTGGAGTTCGCAACAAAAGATGCCATTGCGACCGTTGCTACAATGAGCGCCAGTAATCATGTGAATCATGTTCCCGTGATGACAGGGGGCCGCGGGCACGATGAGATGATCGAGTTTTACGGAAAGCATTTCATTCCTAAAATGCCCAGCGATACCACGCTTCGACTCCTCGCAAGAACTGTCGGCAAAGATCGACTGATCGACGAGTTCGTTTTTTCGTTCACTCACGATGTCGAGATGGATTGGATGCTGCCTGGAATTAAACCAACTCATCGCAAGGTAGAAATTCCGATGGTCGTGGTGGTTCAATTTGATGGGGATAAGATTGCGTCCGAAAGGATTTATTGGGATCAGGCTTCGGTTCTTGTGCAGATAGGAGCATTGGAGCGAGGTACGTTGCCTATCACGGGAGTCGAACAAGCTCGCAAGTTTGAAAATCCAATGCTGCCATCCAATGAGTTGATGAAATAAGGGATTCCTAAAGCTGCGTTATAGAACATTTCATCGTTTACACCAATTAAACTGGAAGCTGGTTGATAAACTCCCAGAGAAGATCAAAGAGTTTCGCTAGGAGGTTTTCCTTTTCCAGGGGGCTCAACCGCTTGTTCCTTTTATCTTTGGGCGAAACTGCGCACCTAATACATCTCTGGCCGTTTCGGTACACGAAGCGGCCGTTGCGCAATAAAGGGATCGTTGAAACTCAATGATGTCATGCACCGTAGTCTGATAAACCGTCGAGCGATTTTCCTGTACCACGTTATGGAACAGGTAAGAGTACCAACAAGCTACTAGGGGCTGTTTATACTGTATGCTCAGCGCGCGAAGATCCTACAAACCACAGGCTTGGCTGGAGTATTCTTCCTGGCATACGAAATTACAACGAGGAATCGAGTCGATGGCAGCGATCCGTTGACGCTATGCGACCTCCCACCCCTTGCGATACTCTTTGGTGAGTAATTCATTCGCCGCATCGACAGCTCGATTCGCGATCGCTGGTGGAGTTGCTTGTGTCGGCTTTGCTTCGAGTACGCGTCCTTTGTCTGGGTCGTAAACAATCGTCAAACCGGTTCGATAGGCGATATTGCCCAGCAACACCACTTCGGTAAATGGGCCGGCGTAATCAAACGAACTACTCGCCTTACCATTTCCCTTAGCAGCCTCGATCCATTGGCGATGATGGCCCGGCGAAGCGGCTAGATAAGGTTCTGGCGCTTTGAAGCCTTCAAATTTGTCGACTGGCAGCAACTTCGGGAATCCGTCGTGAGCAATTGCGATCATACCTCGTTCACCAACAAACAATGAGCCATTCATCGGAAGCAACGCCGCAATATCGCTCGGTGGGGTTGTCTCTCCTTCGTACCAGTGCACTTCCACAGGTGGCAACTCTCCACGCTGACCGAATTGAAATTTCGTATGCATCCACTTCGGTCCACAGTACGCATCGGGGGCCGGGCCATCGGAGCTTACCGTTACCTTGCCACCGAGCTTAAGGCCCCAGAAAGCTGGATCCATCAAATGGATTGCCATATCACCGATAGCACCGCATCCATAATCCCACCACCCTCGCCAGCGGAAGGGTGCGAAGGCGCCGTGGTAGTCGCGCTCAGGGGCTGGGCCGAGCCATAAGTCCCATTTCAGATTTCCTGGGACAGCGGGTTTGTCGGTCGGCATCGCCACACCTTGTGGCCACCAGCGGCCAGGTCGATCGGTGATAACATGCACGGTATGCACCGCTCCGATCGCATTTTTCTGCAGTAGCTCAATGAGCCTCAAGTAACCTGGGTGCTCGTGGTTCTGCGTCCCCATCTGAGTGGCCAGTCCTTTTTCCTTCGCCAAAGCGGCGACGATACGAGCTTCTTCCACTGTATGGGTAAGAGGTTTCTCGCAATAGACGTGCAAGCCTCGCCTTAAAGCGCGAACTGTCGCCGGAGCATGATGATGATCGGGAGTTCCAATGACGACTGCATCTAGCTTGGTCTGTTCAAGCAGTTCGCGGTAATCAAAAAATTGCTTGGCACTGGAGAAGCGATTACCGGCCGCTGCTACGGTATTGGTATCTACATCGCATACGGCGACGATGTTCTCAGTGCTGACAGCATCAAGGTCCCCTGCCCCACGTCCTCCTACACCAATCGCTCCGATATCAAGTCGATCGTTGGCTCCCAGGATTCGCGAATAGGCACGGGCAGAAGTGGCTAAGACGCTGCTTGCAGTCACTCCAGCGGCGACACCCAAAGAGTTTGCTAAGAAGCGACGGCGAGAAAGTGCTTTTCGGCTTAGGTTCGAGGGCATGAAGTGGTTCCAGTTATTAAATTCAAAGCTAAAAAGATTTAATGATCTGCAGAGTATAGCCGGCGGTTCAGTTCCAAGTGATCCGAGTATTCGTAAGCCACTAGGAGAAAAATCGTCGTTTTAAAAAAGAATAGAAGAGTCTAAGATTTGCTACTCGCTATTTCAGAGAGACTTCTCGAAACCCTTTTTCTTGGGGCATTCAGGTAACCGTTAAAGCACAGGGAGCCAACTGAATTCATCAAACAATTATCTCTTAAATAAAAAGTCAGCAAGATTCCAGGATGCTATCGAGAATCTATACCACCAACTCGGTCATCTCCCCGGTGCTATCAGCGAATTTTTCGCATTCGATTCCGGCACGATTGAGCATCGTGACGAAGAGATTCGACATCGGTACATCCGCGCCAAACTTCAGGAATCGGCCATGCTTGAAGCCCATTTCTGCACCGCCAGCGAGTATCAGTGGATAATTGTTGTTGTCATGTGTCACACTGTTGCTGCTGCCGTATAAAACCAATGAGTTATCGAGCAGTGTTCCTCGTTCCTCTTGAGCCGAGTCGAGTCGGTTGAGGAAATAGCAGAATTGTTCTGCCATGAAACGATCCCATTGTCCGAGTCGCTCGGAGCCGCCTGGCTTGTCCCAATCATGCGCTAAAGTATGCAAGGAATCTTTGAAGCCTTGCAGTTGCGGAAACTTAGCCGCCTTCGATGAACAGTCGGCCATATTGGTAATTTGGTAGGTTGCGACTCGAGTCGAGTCGGTACGAAAGGCGAGATAAATGAGATCGTACATCGTTCGGATAAATTGCAGCGGCGCTTTGTCGTCCGAATCGAGATTCAACAGCTTTCTCTCTTCGTCACGTAATTCAGGTCTTGGGATTTCCAGCCACTGTTGCGATCGCTCCACTCCCTGTTCGATCTGACGTACCGCAGCAAGATATTCATCGAGCTTCTCGCGATCGCGGCTACCTAGTCGATTGCGGAGGGAATTGGAATCGTCCAACACGCGGTCGAGCATACTGGATGCACTCTTCAGTCGCCGGCGTTCGGCGATTGTATCGGGATCACCAGCTCCAAAGAAACGATCAAAAATCTGACGTGGCTGATGAAGTGCAGGAAGCGGTCGACCTTTATCGTTATACGACAGCGTGCTCGAGCGAGTCGGTTCACCAACGCCACCATCGGTGGAAAGCACCAACGAAGAAAAGCGAGTCTGATCGCTAACGGCCTTCGCGGCTACCTGATCCATTGAAACTGTGTTGATCAAGAACTTGTTGTTCAGATAAGCACCGGTCAGGAATGTATCGGCCGTATCGTGGGCACCCATTTTGCGTCCATTGGGATGCGAAAGTCCTCCGAGAACTGTCAGCTTCTTTCTCTGTGCTTCCAGTGGCTTCAGCGTCTCAGTGAACTGATATTCTTCACCCGAACCATTGGGAAACCAACGCCATCGAGCAAGCTCATGATTTTCTGGAGGAAGGGCAACACCGAATCCAAAGTAAAGGGCACAGAGACGTCTCGGTATTTGTGTTGGTTGTGCGACCGGTTCACTTCCCTTTGCCATGCACTCTAACCAGGGTAAACCGAGAGAAGCACCGGTTCCCATGAGGAATGTGCGTCGATCAAGATGCCAGGATTTTCGTGTCATATCTTGTCCCTCTTTGGACAGCTTTTATTGCTATTAAAATCTGTTCGTTATTTCGTCTGAAACGGTTCGCTCAACACGATTTTATGGACGAGTCCTCTGAGCCGGTATTCATCCTTCTCCAATTGCTCGACCAGCAAGTTTACCGCAGACTGATCGGTCAATTCCAGAGATCTTCCCAGAGAGTATTCTAGTAAACGCGATACGAGTGAGTGAGCAAAGTCTTTTTTCTTGTGAGCGATCAGATAGGTTCGTAAACCGTCGACACCTTCAATCTCATTGCCGTCAGGTAATGAAACTTTAGAGGTTATCGTCGGAGTATTTCCATTGGCATCCTGAGGTTTTTCGGGCGAGTCTCGCCATTTTCCGACGGCGTCAAAACTTTCAAGGGCAATTCCCCAAGGATCTATGGCGCGGTGACAGTGGTTGCACGATTCGTTGGTGCGATGAATCTCGAGCTGCTCTCGTATCGATAGTTTGTGAAACTCGGGATTCGCTTCCGCTAACGAAGGAACATTCGGTGGGGGTGGAGCAGGCGGATCATTGAGGATACGATCGCGAATCCAAACGCCACGGCGCACTGGATGCGAATCCCCACCGGTTGAATTGCTCAGCAAGATACTTGCATGACTCAATATCCCTCCGCGACGAGACTGCGGCGGCACCGAAACACGTCGAAACTTGCTACCTAATACCGATTCAATACCGTAATGTTTTGCCATCGGCTCATTGAGCATCGTAAAGTCGCTTTGTAGCATGAGTGTGGCACTTAGGTTCTCACGCAGCAGTTCCTCGAAATATAGCCGAGTTTCATCGATCATCTCCTTTTTAAGTCGATCGTCAAACCCAGGATAGCGATCGCGATTGACGGCGATATTGTCTATGACATTTAATCCCAGCCATTGATCGGTGAACTGTTCGATAAATCGTTTAGCTCGCGGATCGCTCAGCATTCTATCGACTTCACTCGTTAGGTTCTCACGCAAATGTCCCCCTGACGCAAGTTCGGTGAGTCGATCATCGGGCAGCGTGCTCCAGAGGAAATACGATAAGCGAGATGCTAATTCATGTTCGTTGATCGATCGTTTTTCTTCACCCGATGGCTCAATAAGAAAAAGAAAATCAGGTTGGATCAAAATCATCGCAAGAGTTTCGCGAATCGTTTCTTCGTAGGAAGGAAACTCTGCCCGTATGGTCTGATAGAAATTCACGAACTTAGCCACTTCGCTCTCGTCGGCCTTGCGGCGAAACGCGCGGGTCATGAAACGTTCGAGCACTTCGGTGACATAACCAATTTCTTCGCGATCGACGCCTTGTGAGTCAAAGAGGATTCGCTGATGACATGATGGTGGCCATTGCTCGTAAGCGTTTCCGTGAAACTCAACCGACTGAATCGTCAGAGATGGTAACTGTTCTTCCGTTGGATAAATCTTTTTACCATTCTCATCTTTCTTAATTTCCGATCGTGGTGATTTGTCGTCGTAAGCGTTGCGAACTCGAACGACAAGACCGGGGTACTTTCCTTGGCCACGTACGGGGATCGGAAAGTTTTCGAGTCGGCCGCGGAATTCAAATGTTTGCGATTCCGCCGATGTAACCTCGACAACTTCGAATTCACGCATAAGGATTTCCGTATCAGGTCGATACCCGACTGATACTTCGAGTAAGGGATAGCCTTTATCGGGCTTGAGCTGCGCTGTTAATTGAACCCGTACGACAAAGTCACCTTCTTCGGGATAATGATCCACCATTCTCGCGAGAAATTCCTGATATCGTCCCAGCTGATTAGAACGCTGCGCATCACCAAGCCAATCATCGAGATTGCTGGTTGCAAAGGTGTGGTCGATGGGAGCAGGACGGTCGCCTTGCACGATAACGCGATCGAGAGCTCTGCGAGCGGTCGATAGATAGTATTCCAGTTGCAGCGAAGACATTTGCAGAGATTGGCCGTTATTGCGAAAGCCATCTTCGGAAACGGCATCCGGTGGCAGGTCCCGAGCGTAGTCCATTTCGAGGCCTAAGAGTTCTTGCATCGTATTTTGATACTCGTTGCGATTGAGTCGTCGGAGAACGACGCGACCATCGGTCTTACGTTGCTGATCGATAGCAGACTTGAGCGATTGAGATAACCAAGTGGTGAGTGTTGTCACTTGCTCACTGGATAGCTGCGGTTCATCTTCTGGGGGCATTTCTCCCGCTTGCAGAACATTCAAAACCTCGTGCCAATGTTCCGTTGCCGCACGATCTTCGGCGAGATTGATGGAAAGATTGTCTAGCCGAACTTTGGATTCTTGCCGATCTGGTCCATGGCAGCGAAAACAATGAGACTGCAGGATCGGAAAAATATCTCGATTAAACTGAATGTCATCTGCTTGGATGCAGTGATTGGCTCCCAAAACCAAGTTGCAATAGAGCACAGCAGAAAATAAGAGATGCCGAGGAAGCATTGCGTACGCTTTGAAATTCGAAAGGTGGGAAGGCGAGCGGGCAAATTCGAGCGGAATTCACAATGGAAGCATAACCTATTTTGGCTCAGAGAACCATAAAAATCAGTAGAAAAAGAACGGCGTAACAATCGTCGGTGGGCACTGTCTAATTGGTGATATATCTCAATTAAAATACCGCTTTGGCTTCGGTCTTAACCAAGTGGATAACGAGGCGTCACCGCTAATTTCTACAACGAGGTTCCCTATTGCATCGATCGAACCCGTTTATAGCAGGCCAGCGGACTCGAGTCTTTCGGGGAATCCTGTCAAGTGATCGACGAGTTGGCTTTTTCGCTAACTAGTAACATGACCTTGATACCCTGATCGGAAGTGTATTTCTTTTGCGTCTCGTAACGCAGGTTTTCGATGGATGTCTTTCAAGGTGGGGGTCTCGCGATGTGCGACGCACGACTCTGTGCGGCTTGGTCTAGCGACAAGCGCCCTTTTGCGCGCAGGTGATTTTCTCGAGCACAATGAAGTCTGGCTGCGATTTGGTTATTGCACAGATCAATGTGTTTACTCAGAAGATAGTTTGCAATCCATTCCCGAAGGGAAGTTTATATCCCTTCCTGGCTTGTTTGCGAAGGATCCATTAGGAACCCCAGGGATGTCTGGATCAGGACCTAGAAACTCTTCACTTAGATTGGCACAGCGTTTGCGTTCAATGTTCATCGCAGTCACTTAGTGCAACACAGACTGCATCGACCTGTCGCATTGTTTTAGCTTTGGGGCAGCAATGGTTCGCTGGCTATCTCCGGGGGACTTGGGCTTGGAAAAGCAAGTGCGCACCGAGCGTTTAAGCGGCGAGCGAAGCCTTTCGTTGAGGGTCAATTTAGGTGCTGTCTAGATTAGGTCTGTAGTTGTCTAAGGATGAGGTGTAGCTTTGATTCAGACGATCACAAAATCACCCTCGGTTTGCACGAATCTTCCGGAATATGAGTCACTTTATAAACGATTTACATGGGATTCGATCCGGTCCGAATTAAATGGACTACCCGATAACAAGGGATTGAATCTTGCTCATGAAGCGGTCGATAGGCATGCCGCAACGCAACGGTCAAAGCGGATAGCCATTCGCTGGCTCGGTGTCAGCGGCAATATCGAGGATATCAACTACAGTCAGCTTTCCACGCAGTCTTCTAGATTTGCAAATGTCCTAGGTGAGCTTGGTGTGGGACGCGGTGATAAAGTGTTTTCACTTCTAGGGCGCGTTCCATCACTCTACTATGCAGCTTTGGGAACCTTCAAAAATGTTTCAATATTTTGTCCTCTCTTTTCACAGTTTGGAAGCGAACCGGTACTGCAACGACTGAAGCGTGGTGAAGCTAAAGTCTTGGTTACGACAGCCAATCTGTTTCAAAAGAAAGTTGCACCTATCTTTGATCAGTTACCCGATTTAAGGTTTGTCTTGTTGACGGACAAGGATTGCGATGAGAGCGAAAAGATTCTCTCCCTTTCAAGACTTTTAGAGCGAGCAAGCGAGCAGTTTATTATTCCGCCAACTGCTCCTGAAGAGCCGGCATTATTGCATTTTACCAGTGGTACTACTGGTATGCCTAAAGGCGCGATTCACGCACATCAAGCAGTATTAACGCATTACGCGACCGGTAAATATGTATTGGATTTTCATGATGGTGATGTTTTTTGGTGCACGGCAGACCCAGGCTGGGTCACTGGAACCTCGTATGGAATTCTCGCTCCGTTGCTGCATGGCATAACCAACATTGTCGATGAGGCTGAATTCGATGCAGCACGTTGGTACCAAATATTACAGGCTCAACATGTCACGATCTGGTATACGGCACCGACAGCGCTGAGGCGTTTGATGCGGATCCCCGGTAAGCCCCGAGAGGAATACAATTTAAGCGACATACGATTGATCCTAAGTGTCGGGGAACCTCTCAATCCTGAAGCGGTAATTTGGGGCAAGGAATCACTTGGTATTCCGATTCACGATAATTGGTGGCAAACCGAAACCGGTGGCATCATGATTGCCAATTATTTATCGATGGATATTCGTCCGGGATCGATGGGTAAGCCTCTTCCTGGAGTTGAAGCCGCAATCATTCGGCGGACCAATGGTTCTGTGGAGATTCTAAACCAACCTGACATTGTAGGTGAGTTGGCGTTGCGTGCCGGGTGGCCGTCGATGTTTCGTGGCTATCTTCATGACGAGGATCGCTACAAGAAGTGTTTTGTGGATGAGTGGTATCTAAGTGGTGACTTGGCACGCCGTGACAGCGATGGATATTTCTGGTTCGTCGGTCGTAGCGATGACATTATCAAGACATCGGGGCATATGGTTGGTCCGTTTGAAGTTGAAAGTGCTTTGATGGAACATCCATCGATTGCGGAAGCTGGAGTCATCGGCAAACCTGACCCAATGATCGGTCAGTTGGTGAAGGCATTTGTTGTTTTAAAACGGGGACAAATCGCGAGCGATACCCAGAGACTGGACATACTCGGTTATGGCAGGAAACGACTCGGCGCTGCGGTCGCTCCCAAAGAGGTTGAGTTTGTTTCGGATTTACCAAAGACACGCAGCGGTAAGGTAATGCGAAGATTGCTAAAGGCTAGGGAACTAGGTCTACCGGAAGGTGATCTTTCTACTTTGGAGATCAGCTAATGAAGGATCCTGCTCTGCCAGATCGTGATAAAGCAAAAAAGCTCTTATACGAAATGGTTCGAATGCGTCGATTTGAGGAAAGAAGTATCGAGTCCTATCAGGCGGGAAAGATTCGTGGTTTTTTGCATGTTTATATCGGTGAGGAAGCGGTCGCCACAGGAGTCGTGGGGCACCTCCAGCAGGAAGATTCGATAGTAGCTACCTATCGAGAACATGGACATGCTCTGGCTCGCGGGATCGCAGCCAAGTCAATCATGGCTGAAATGTATGGCAAGCAAGAAGGATGCGCTCGTGGACGTGGCGGTTCGATGCACCTGTTTGATAGATCTAAAAGGTTCTTCGGCGGCAATGCTATTGTTGGCGGCGGTCTACCGCTGGCAGTAGGGCTGGCATTAGCCGACAAAATGCAACATAGAAAGGGTGTAACTGCTTGTTTTTTTGGAGAGGGTGCAACGGCAGAAGGTGCTTTCCATGAGTCGATGAACCTCGCCGCTTTATGGGAAGTTCCTGTGCTCTTCGTTTGTGAAAACAATCTTTATGCAATGGGAACGCCAATCGCGGTTGAACTCGCGCAGAAGGATGTAGCACGTATGGCGGAGTCCTATGGGATTTCCAGTGCATCAGTCGATGGCATGGATGTGCTGGCGGTTGCCGAAGCCGCTGGCGCTGCGGTCGATTACGTCAAGCAAGGTCAACCATTTCTACTCGAGTGTCGCACCTATCGCTTTCGACCGCACTCGATGTTTGATGCTGAACTTTATCGAAGCAAAGAAGAAGTTGAGCAGTGGAAACAACGTGATCCGATCAAGCTTTTGTTCAATCGATTGGATAACGAGCAGATTCTAAATGCAGGAGATTTAGAGTCAATCGAGGCCGAGGTTGCAAGGGAGATCGACGATGCGGTCAAGTATGCAGAAACTGGTACGCTAGAACCGACTTCTGATCTATTGCGGTTCGTTTATTCAGAGGTGATGGCATGAGCGAATCATCGGATACTCAATCGCATTTGAGCACATGGCGTGAAGCGGTTGCTGCGGCGATTCACGATGCACTCGATTCAGATTCCCGCGTTTTCATCCTGGGAGAGGATGTCGGTTGTTACGGTGGGTGCTTCGGAGTTACTCGAGGAATGTTAGCGAAATACGGGCCAGAGCGCATTCGCGATACTCCTTTATCTGAAACAGGATTTGTTGGAGCGGGGATCGGGGCAGCTTTAGGGGGTATGCGACCGATCATTGAAATAATGACGGTGAACTTTAGTCTTCTTGCGCTGGATCAAATTGTGAACACCGCCGCGACATTATCGCATATGTCAGGAGGTCAATTTCATGTTCCAATCGTGATTCGCATGGCAACCGGTGGTGGGAAGCAAATTGCGGCGCAGCACTCACATAGCTGGGAAGGCTGGTTCGCTCACATTCCAGGTGTAAAGATCCTTGCTCCAGCAACCTTAGAAGACGCGCGAGGGATGCTTGGCCCCGCGCTTGCTGATCCAGATCCAGTTCTGATCTTTGAAAATCAGACTCTCTATAACTTAAAAGGTGAACTACCGCAAAACTGCACTGTCGATATATGTTCGGCAAAAATCCGCAGAGCTGGCACGGATGTAACACTGCTTACCTATGGTGCTAGTTTGTATAAGGCACTAGAGGCAGCCGCGATTGTCGCTGAATCGGGAATTCAGGTAGAGGTGATTGATCTGAGAGTTTTGAGACCGCTGGATGATCGAACGATCATGGAATCGCTTCGTCGCACGCATCGCGCCCTGATTGTAGATGAAGGTTGGCGCAGCGGTGGGATCTCGGCGGAGATTGCCGCGCGAATTATGGAACAGTCCTTTTATGATCTGGATTGCCCTGTCCGGCGAGTGTGTACTGCTGAAGTTCCATTGCCCTACAGCAAGCACCTTGAGGATGCGGCTTTACCTCAAACAACGACAATCGTATCTGCCCTACGTGAGATGGTGAGTAAAGATGGCTGAGTTTCTGATGCCCAGTTTGGGCGCCGATATGCAGGAAGCGACCCTGGTGAAGTGGTTAGTTAAGCCAGGAGATCAGATCAAGCGTGGTCACGTGATCGGGGAAGTAGATACTGCTAAGGGGGTGATCGACCTAGAGTGTTTTCAGGAAGGTACGGTGGGAAAAATACTTGTAAACGCAGGGGAGACGGTACCTGTCGGAACTGCGATGTTGAGTTTGGTAAGTGCTGAAGAGACCTTGGTGGAAGGTTCTGGGGAAGATATTTCGCTATCGAAGAAGAAACCCACTGAAGATCAATATAGGTTAGTCGAGCATAACGATAGAAGGCGATTGTCACAAAAGCCAACTGTAAATCTCCCTCGTCCTAAGCTTATGGAGCAAGCTTCGGCAGGGAAGTTAGAAAAAAATGAAACCGCGGAAACTCCTTTCGATAAGTCATTATCGGCAAGAGTGAGTACTCGCCTCATGGCATCTCCGCTTGCTCGGCGTCGCGCTGCCGAACTAGGAATCGATTTGACCACTGTTGCGACGACTAGAGTTGACCAAACGATTGGTGTTGAGGATGTGGAGAATGCTGCAAAGATCAGCTCAACAGTTGCTAAAGGAAAAGATCCTGAGCATTCCCGAGAGGCGCTGCGCACGGCGATAGCTGGGGCAATGGCCAAGTCAAAGTCAGAGATACCTCACTACTATCTGCAGACTTCGATCGATATGCAAAAAGCTCTAGCATGGTTGAACGAGGAAAATAAAAAGCGTTCTCTTAAAGATCGCCTGTTACCGGCTGTGCTCCTTACAAAAGCGGTCGCGAGCGCTCTTGCAGAAGTACCGCAGCTCAATGGCTATTGGCTAGATGGTCACCTGCAGCAAAGCAAAAAGATACATGTTGGTTTCGCGATTGCGATGAAGGGTGGTGGACTTGTTGCACCGGCTATTCACGATGTCGATACGAAGAGCCTCGATCAGCTAATGAGTGATGCTCAAAATCTGATTCCTCGAGCACGAGCAGGCCGGATGCGCAGTTCGGAAATGTCCGATGCAACGATTACCATTACAAGTCTAGGTGATCTAGGCGTTGAAACGGTCTTCGGCATTATCTACCCGCCACAAGTCGCTTTGGTCGGCTTTGGTAAAATCCTCGACCGACCTTGGGTGGAGGCTGGCCAGCTATGTGTTAGGCCTGTCGTTTCGGTATCTCTATCGGCTGATCACCGTGCTACGGATGGCATGGTTGGTGCGAGATTCCTTGATTCACTCGAGCATGTTTTACAGGAGCCGCAATTGTTATGACACAAACTCTAGCCACGATTCGCAACGTGATTCTCGAGGGAATCCATCAGATCGCACCAGAAGCTGAGTTAGAGTCTCTACAAGATGATGCCGAATTTAGACGTGAACTCGAAATTGATTCTTTCGATTTCTTACGTTTATTAGTTTTTGTCAATGAACGATTGAAAGTCGATTTTCCGGAAACGGATTACGGCGGACTAACCAGCGTCTCGAAGTTAGTCAGTTATGTGAGCAGGAAGTTGTTGCCTTCCTCGCCGGTTGGCTAAAAAGATAGTGTTTGCCTATCGACGTACTTTGAGCAATAACAAACTCTCACTGGGCCTAAGGAAAGGAGCGGTTTGTCGGTCGATCTGAGAGTAAAAGGCAAAACATTCGAGTTTTTGGCACGGAATTCACCAAAAAACTCAGTCTACACGGGCGATTCTATCGGTCGGGTCTCTACCTTGATATTCGTTTGCATGTCTTGGAGAGGAATCTGACGCGATTCCCACCATCGAGCCACGCTGGCTTAAGCCCGCATTCGCGGGGGTGACGGATTGTCCTGGAAAATGATACTCAGACACCACGACGCGGTACTGAGTTTAAGTAAGTGCTAATTCCAGTTTTTTTCTTTCGGCCGATGAAAGAAAATGGCTTAAACTGAGACTAGTTGATAGAAGTCGCTTGAAGTGGCTGTCGCGAGAAGTTTTCGCTGCCAGAGATTGTCTTGAAAATACTCTTTTCTTTTCACGGTATTTTGGACTTGCCTGATGAATTCTCCGACTCCCGAGACTCGAGCCAGCTTGCTCATCAAGCTGCAAAATGCAGACGATGTCGACGCTTGGGAAACATTTGTGAAGCTATACTCCCCCGCGCTCTACCGCACCGCTCGCAAGTTGAACCTTCAGGCCGTTGATGCTGAAAACGTGGTACAGGAAGTGTTACTGGTTGTGGCCAAGTCGGTCGGTTCGTGGCTAGGGCGTCAGGATCGTGGCAGCTTTATGGCTTGGCTGTTGCGTATCGCTCGAAACAAATCCGTCGACCTACTGACGCGTCGCGCGACGAAACCGATGAAGGCAGCGACAAGTCTGGATGATCAGAGCGTTAGTCAAATAGCAGCCATGCAATCAGATGCTGAAATTCAACTCGATCGCGAATACCGCTGGGAACTTTTCAATCAAGCAGCTGAGGAAGCAAGAAAAGTTGTCTCCGAGAATACTTGGAAAGCGTTTTGGATGACCACCGTTGAAAATGTATCGATCGAAGATGCTGCACGTATCTTACAGGTCCGACCTGGTGTGATCTATCTGAGTCGTTGTCGGGTGATGGAGCGTATCAGGCAGTCGATCCGCAATTGGGAGGCAAACTATGATTCATGACAAACGCTTCCATTGCGATTCCGCACGTTTGCAATCACTATTGGCTGGGCGGTTACAGGATGATCTATCGAGCGAGGCATTGGCACATATTGAGCAGTGTGCTCGCTGTCGTGATGAACTCGCGCGGTTAGCTGCATCGCCGGAAGATTGGGAATCGGTCCAAGCTACGCTTTCGGATCGAGTTCATCATGAAGAGCTCTTTGAAAACAAAGCGTATCCGTTCGCGACTTCGAACCAAGATATTGAATCATCATCTTTCTGGTCAGAGACATACGCGAGATCAATACTCGATGAACCAAGACATCCGGAAATGCTCGGACGAATCGGTCGTTACGATGTCGAGCGATTGATCGGAAGTGGAGGAATGGGAATTGTTTTCAAAGGATTTGATACCGAATTGAATCGTCCGGTGGCCATCAAGGTTCTCGCGCCATCGATCGCGTTTCATGGAGGGGCTCGGCAGCGATTCTCACGAGAAGCGAAAGCAGCCGCTGCGGTCGTGCACGAGCATGTTGTTCCCATTTACAACGTCGAATCCAGCGGTGAATTGCCTTATCTGGTAATGCACTTTGCTCAAGGGGATTCGTTGCAAAATCGGATCGATAAAAAGGGACCTCTCGAGCTCAAGGAAATCCTCAGAATCTCTCAGCAAATCGCTTCCGGTCTAGCCGCTGCTCATGCGCAGGGGCTTGTGCATCGCGACGTTAAACCAGCAAATGTGCTGCTGGAGAATGGCATCGAAAGAGCGCTGATCTCGGACTTCGGTTTGGCGCAAGCCGCGGATGATGCCAGTGTCAGTTGCTCGGGATTCCTGGCAGGTACCCCTCAATATATGTCGCCTGAGCAAGCGCGAGGCGAGAAGGTAAATCATTTAAGCGATTTGTTCAGCTTGGGAAGCATCATGTATACGATGTGTACTGGGCGAGCTCCCTTTCGTGGCGATTCGACATTAGGTGTGTTACAGCAGGTTCAATCCGCGGTGCCTAAGTCAATCCTTGAAATCAATCCAGAGATACCTATATGGCTTGTCGCTTTAATCGAGCGATTGATGATGAAGCCGTCGGCTGAGCGTTATCAATCCGCAACAGAAGTGGCCCAACTTTTAGAGCGTTGTCTGGCCCATGTCCAACAGCCGCTTGATCATTCTCTGCCAGTTTCGCTTTCCACCAAAAACAAGTCGGCATTTCAACCCACCTTGGGGCAGCTTGCCGTGCTCGGAAGTTTGGGTCTGCTTCTATTAGTAGCCTTAGGGTGGAGCCGCTGGAATGCGCAGAAGATTGATCGGGATACTGCTGCGGTTGCCATCGATGGATCAAGCAATCCTCAGGGGATTGTTTCTAACGTTCCTTCATCATCCTCCGAAGACTCTGCGAAGGAGATGGAGAAAACAAGAGAACCGATTATGTGGCAAGGGCCACCCGTTCGTCCTTCGGCAATTGATAAGTTACGTGAAAAACTAGAACAGCATGTCTCGATCGATTGGGAAAATCGCCGTCTCGTGGACGGGCTTAAGGAGGTTCTGGAAGGAGTCGATATCGATGTGGAGTTCAATCCATGGATTGAGGATAAAATACCTGAATTTCCAGAACTACTTGCGTCGTTCCACGCTGATACGACCATCGCGAATTCACTTCAGCGACTCCTTTCGAGGTATGAACTTGCTTATATCCTGCACGATTCTCATGTCGAAATCACGACACTAGAAGAGGCTGCAAATAAACCAACCCTCACGCTCTACGATATCGCGACGATCGCCCGCGATAGTGAAGAAGCGTTGCAGTTGAGGCAAATGCTTCAAGAAACCATTGAACCGAACGCTTGGGATAATGAAGGAGGCCGATGCTCGATCGGTATCCATGGTCCTATCTTTTATGTTCGAGCAACCGAAGCGATGCATCAGCAAGTCGCTATGATCCTATCGACCTTGAAATCAACCGAAACAAACTAGTTACTCTTAGAATCATTGTCTGGAGAGCCTCACGATGAAACACCAAAGATTTTTACAGCTTTCAGCTCTACTGTGCCTATCGGGCAGCTTTCTGCTTGTGTCCGTAAACTCAGTGCTAGTTCCGAGGCAGCCGGATAAGTCCGTAAGTCAACAAACAAACGGCAAGCGGATTCCACGAATCCAAATCGATAGTCGTTCCACCATTCTGGCTCAGGATGGTGGGATGATGACACCGCAGGTAGGTCAGGCTGGTGGGATGATGATACCGCCGGGAGGTCAGTCCGGTGGGATGATGACACCGCAGCTGGGACACTTTGCGCCTGGGATGGGCTGGGTGGGCCCGCCGCCAGTTCCTGAAAAAGAACTTCCGCTGGTCATTTGGAACAAGCCTACCGTTTCGCCTAAATGGCTTGAAAGAGGTCGAGAGACGATGCGTAAATTTGAGGATACGCGTTATGCTCTCGAACGAGAGTGGGAGGCTGATTACAGTGATACTCCGTTACTTTCAGTGGTTCAAGACATCAACGAACAACTTAGCGAAGTGGGTGAGCCCCCCATCGACGAACCTAAATTAAAAGTAACGCTGGATCTCAATCTCGGAGAGTTAGAGAATGCTGGACAGAGCCCGGAATCGGTTGTGACTATTAAAGCCAAGGGGCCACTTCGACTGGTGCTAAAGCGAATGTTAGAGCCAATCGGCTGCGATTACATCATCAAAGAGGGGTATGTGGAAATTACTTCGGCTGACAGCAGTTTCTCTAATCGTGCGCTGAGAACTTATGATCTAACGAACATTTTGCCGAATAACCGTCATGCCGCGAGTCTGATAAGGGTCATTTTTAATTCCATATCGCCAGAGGATTGGGAAAATGGAGACGCGGTGGTGGAACTCTTTCACTCGGTGATGATTGTCCGAGCTAGAGAAGGAATACACATGGAAATCGAACAGCTATTGAGTTCGCTTACCGATGTAAAGTTGAGAGAGCCGGACGTTGTTCCGACTTCACCCGAAGCACTGCCTCCTTTGGAAAATACGGAAGCTGAAAAGGTACAGCCGGTCAATCCAAATTCAGCAGTTCCACCTCTTGCTCTACCCGCAGCGAGTACTCCAACCGAGAACGAAAAAGAAGATATGGAGAAAAACAAAGTGGATGGTAAGACGGTGCAAGATTTCCAATTCCGTTCAAACCGTGCCATCGGAGGTATGGGTGGAGTGGGTGGAATGGGGGGTGGACCACTGATGCAAAAACCTCAAAAGGTTGGTTCGGGAGATGTACCGTAAGCAGTGCCACTCGTTTCACCCGTCACCGCAGGCCAGAATCCGATATGCTCACCAATTTCGTATTAAGTTAAATCTTCCGTTGATTACCACTCATATCGATGGCAAGAGCCCCTTGGTTACATGAAAGTTCAGCACGGATGCAAGACTAAATCAAACATGTTTCGCGTTGCTACTTATTACTGCGGATCAGTTAGGTAATTCAGTTTGGAATGATCTCAACTAGGTAAGAAGAGTTTTCGCTCATGAGGAAATGAAACTGCCCACACTCAGTTGCTTTGCTTAGCCTACTCATCAAACCTTCTCAATCTCCGAGGCTCATCGGTCATTCAGTTTTTTTGCCAACTACTTAGGGGCCATTCGGGGCCATATTCGCCAGAGAGCATATTGAACCTGATCGACGTCAGGAAGACCCATTGGTTGCGTCCGCTTTCCCATTCTTGCCGACTCCCATCTTAAGCCAAGTCGGATAAAAAGCTGCCGCATAGCGATCGGCATGAAAAATAATTGATGATCCATAAGCCGAATTGTTTCTTAGTCTGTTGTTCATCAGTCGTTAGCGTGAATCAACTAAGATTGTGAAGCTTTCGTGATGCCCTACGCATTGATAAGGCTCCTGTCTAATCGCGCAAGACAGAAATTCGATTGGGAGCATCAACCTTGTTGAAGGGTTGTTGGCTTGTTCTAAAGCTGCTCGCTCGATCGCTTTGAAATCGCGTTTTATGTTGCCATCGACTGGCTTGTGGGGTAGCCTCGGTATTATGATTAGTCCATGCGAAAATATCATTTTGCCAGTGCGGATTGATACTGCAACAGGGAGTCGAAGGCTCATTAAGACAGCAACGGAACCTGCCTAGACACGCACACCATTGTTTTGGCTGATGCATATCTCTTAGGAGAATAAATTACGTATGAGATTTGATTCAGTGACTTGGCTGCTTGGTTTCTTGATCGTTATGATCACGGTTCAATCGCAAGCTCAGCAGGAGTTGGAGATTCCCTTGAGACCGATCGAAGTGGAGGTGATCAAATCGATTATTGCCACGGAGCGACTCGATGTCTTATCTGTCGAAATGCCGGCGTGGGCAAAAAGTAGCGTTATCAAGTCGCTGGCAGATCATGGCGTCCGCACGGACTCTCTCAAAGCGAGTGCCATTGCAACCAGGGAAAAAATGAACGTTTTTCTCGGCTTTGTCTACGATGAAAAAGGCCACGTGCTCGCGCTAAATGGCAATGGTCCATGGCTACGAAATAGCAGTTTGCGGTTGCTTAAAGAAATGCCCGAGCTTCGAATCATCCGTATCGATCACAACGGCTTTGTCGGTCGTGATCCACGTATTGCAGATTTCGATGGGACCGGTTTCGATGCTCTCGTGGATTCGAATTTAATGGAGATAAAAATCGGGCTCAGTTTCTCCGATGCTGGCATGGAGCAGTGCGCGAAGATCAAGTCGTTGCGATCGTTTCGTGTCGCGCACTCGCGAGTGACGGATGCTGGAATTAGGTTTTTCGCTGGGCATCCTGCACTTACCGAATTCTCTATCGCGGAAATGGCCAGCAATCGGGTTTCTAAAATGGCTCTACGTGAGATTGCAAAAATTCCCCACCTGACTCAGGTTGGTTTTGGAGAATGCTATGTCACCTATGACGAGGGCTTAGCGTTTCTAGCTCCTTTGAAGGGGCAATTAAAGCAGATTGATTTGACGATGAGTATTGCCTCGCTAGCTGATCTGAATCGTCTCAAAAGCGACCATCCGGATGCAAAAGTCATAACAATTCCTCCAGCGGAGATCGTTAAGCGCCACAAGTTTATCGCCGCCAACCTCGTTAAGCAGTTACCGCCCGAGCTAGCCGCGCCGTTACAAGAGGCGTTGCAGAAGTGAGCAGCTATAAAAGATTTGGGCTACAATGCAATACCGACACGATGTTGAATCGCTAGATAAGAAATGAGTCAATGACGTTGCTGGCTTAGATGTTGGCGAGAGATGTCGCCCTTAAAATGGTTGTTTCTCTGATCGCTGATCGGGTGAGAAATGCTGTTTGAGAGTTAATCGCGATAGAACATTGAGGAGCCAAGTGGAAACTCAGGATAGCTCGAGAATACTAATATGAATCCAGATCGAACACGATTGGTTTTCAGACTCAACTGCAGATGCTTAGCGATTGTCCCGATTCTTATGTTATGGTCTATCGCCAGGGCAACTCCGCCTGTTACTTCTTTTCTGCAGAAGTACTGTCTTGATTGCCATGGTCCGCAGATGCCTAAGGGTGACTTTCGAGTCGATGAACTAAGGATTTCGACAAACGCCGCTGAGGCAGAGCATTGGCAGCTTGTGCTTGATAATTTGCAGCTGGGTGAAATGCCACCGCAAGACGCCAAATTGCAACCGACAGCTGGTGAAGTGGAAATAGCTGTCAACTGGATTCAGGGCGAAATAAATCGAGCTGCTAACGCGCTGAAGGGGACAAGTGGAGAGGTTGTCTTACGGCGACTCAACCGTTTCGAATATCAGAATACGGTTGCGGATCTTTTCGACGTCCATGGTGATTTTACTGCAGGCTTTCCGGAAGATATGCGGGAGCATGGTTTCGACAACAATGGTGGTGCATTGATGCTCTCTGCTGCGCAGGTGCAGGAATACATGAAAGCGGCTGAATTTATTCTAGCCCGCGCCATTTCACCTCGTACTCGCCCCGAAAAGTTTTCTAAGACCATCACGCTACACGATCTTAACCGTCGTGCTGGTGAGCTTGCGCGGAAGAATCTGGCGAATCGATTGGAAAAGTTTGACACCCTAACACCCAAGGAAAAGGAGAACACACGCAAGGCTCAGAAGGAAGCTGAAGAGAATCCTGAGTCTTTCGGTTATCGTTTTCCGGTTTGGGAAAATGGTATGCTTCGGCCTCCAAGATCCTCGGATGGCCCGTCACTTGATGCCGTGATGACAGTACAGCAATATTTCAGCGGCGAACCCACGTTAGGCTATAGTTCACGAGTAGCTGGATGGTGCAAAGTAAAGGCTGTCGCGTATGCATTGAAAAATAACGGCAAGCCAACACGACTGAAATTTATGGCAGAGAAACCCTTCATGGGCTTACTCCCCAAAGCGGAAACGGTCTTTACGTTTACCGATGATCAACCGCGTGAAGTCGAGGCGATGTACTACCTCGAACCTGGCGACCGTATAGTTTTTACTATTATGGATGGAGCTCCTCACAGTCAAGGACGGACGATGATCGATCAACCTGGTCCATTCATAGCCATTCGTTCCTTCAGCATCGAAGGGCCGCTTTACGATCGTTGGCCCCCCAAGGGGCATCGAACTCTTTTCGGTGAAATCGATCCCGCGCAGCCAACGGCTGAAAAGGCAGCAGCCATCGCTGCGCATTTAGCTCCTACTCTATTTCGTCGCCCCGTTGAGGCGTCGACAGTCGAGAGGTATCGAGCTTTATTTGAGAATCTCTCAGAGAAGATGACACCCGATGAAGCATTGCGGGGAATGCTAACCGCCATGCTCGTCTCGCCCCGTTTTCTTTATCACGAAGAGCCACCCCAGGCTCTTGATGCTTATGCAATTGCCTCACGCATGTCCTATTTCCTTTGGCGTTCTGCCCCGGACGATGAATTGCTTAACGCCGCTGCCGACGGCAGCTTGCTTAATGCCACGAAACGCCGCATTCAGGCCCAGCGTATGTTATCGGATCGACGCGCGGAACGATTGGTCAAAGATTTCACCGGACAATGGCTGCGCATTCGAGAGGTTGGATTGATGAAGGCTAATGCGGACCTGTATCCCGAATACGACTCGGAACTTGAAGCGGCAATACGTGCTGAAACGGAGTACTTCATCGAGGAAATGTTTCAACGTGACTTGCCCCTTAGCAACCTTATCGACTCTGACTGGACGATGCTTAACGAACGCCTTGCAGAGCACTACGGGGTCGATGGAGTGGTTGGCTCCGAATTTCGTCGGGTGACTTTAGATAAGACGAAAACCGTGCGCGGTGGGTTACTAACTCAGGCCAGTATTCACGCGATTACATCGAATGGTACTGTTACATCACCTGTAGCTCGTGGTACATGGTTGCTAGAGAAATTTCTTGGAACACCAGCCCCACCACCTCCACCGGACGTCCCAGCTATCGAGCCGGACATTCGGGGTGCCACGACGATCAAAGAGCAGCTTTCAAAGCATCGCGAAATCGCTAGTTGTGCATCGTGTCACAAAAAAATCGACCCGCTCGGTTTCGCTCTTGAAAATTTTGATGTGATCGGCGGTTGGCGGGGGAACTATCGAGCACTGGTTGAGTCGAAACCTCGGAATCGCGCAAAGTTCTCAGATGGTAAACCAGTCGATCCAGCCGATGAATGGATAGGCGTAGGGCGATTCACGAACTTCGTGGAATTCCGGGAATTGGTCAAGAAGCGAGAGGATTTAGTTACCGTTAATCTGACGAATCATCTCGCCACATTCGCACTCGGTCGTACTCCGGGATTCGCTGATCGCCAATCGCTCAATGAAATTGCATCCCAAGTGCGCGAAAAGAGGAGCGGACTGAAGTCGCTAGTACTAGAAATTGTCTGCAGCTCCGTTTTTACCAATCCGTAAAAATTTAAGATACGCTTATGAACTCTCAAACACTTCTCACCAATCGTCGCAAGTTTTTATTCAGCGCAGGTGTAACGCTTGGTCTCCCCTGGCTTGAATCACTCGGTGGCGTTGTTCATGCGGCGGAAGCAGGTCAAGAGCCACGACGATTGTTATTGATCTGTCTTCCTCTAGGAATCTATCGCGACTCATTTGTTCCCAAGCAATCAGGGAGTAACTATCAACTTACGGAGTATCTTGAGCCATTAGCTGATCTGCGCACTCGTTTTTCATTGTTTTCTGGTTTGGAGCATCCCGGAGTCAGCGGTGGTCATGCCGCACAACCGAGAATCTTTACAGGGATTCCTTCATCTGATCGCAACCGTCGCTCGCTCGACCAATACGTAGCTAAGACATTAGGCCAGTACACGCGATTTGATTCGCTTGTCCTAAGCGAGGGAGCTAATGATTTTGGCTGGACCGAAGGTGGCAGTATGGTTCCTGCGGAGAAGAACATTGCAGATGCTTTCGCGAAACTCTTTACCGAAGAAGGGACAGCGAACAAAACAAAAGTGCTTAGCGAGATCGGACGCGGGAAAAGTATCCTCGATAGTGTCCTTGAAGAGGCTTTTGATCTCCGGTCGCGACTTTCTCAACGCGATCAGGAAAAGCTCGAAGAATACTTTGAGTCTGTTCGCGCTACCGAGAAACGGCTTGTCAAATCCGAAGAATGGATTCATCAGCCCAAACCAACTGTAAATGCCCAGCCTCCTGGAAAAATTGCCCCTGACGAAATCATCACCAATCTGCGAGGTGTTTGTGATTTAACTCATCTCGCATTTAAAACCGACAGTACGCGTGTCATCACTTTTGGCTACTTCCGGCAGGATACTGTTGCGGTACCCGGTGTGAATATCGGCTATCATAATCTGTCGCACCACGGACAGGATGAGAGTAACATCGCTCAACTAAAGCGAGTCGAACGTGTTTTCTTTGATGAACTGAAGACACTGCTGACCAATCTGCAGAACACCCGCGAGGGAGACGCAACTTTACTGGATCGCACTACGATTGTGGTGACATCAAACCTTGGAAGCGGTAACAGTCACAGCAACAAAGACCTGCCCGTTTTGCTTGCTGGTGGTCGCTTTAAGCACGGTCAACATTTGGTGTTTGAACCAGGTAGCACGCCTCTCAGTAATCTCTTTGTAAGTGTGCTAAACCAACTAGGCTTTGAAGATCAAGCGTTTGCTACGTCGACTGGAAGCCTTAAAGGTCTAGAGTTGTTATAGATTCATAGGTCGCATGCGTGGCCTACAATCTGCTTAGAAGAACATCCTGGGCCGATGATTAATGGTCCACGGTAGCCAGGGATGGTCAATCGATCGCTCCCAACAGTACTGAATTCAATTGTAGTCACAAAGCCATTTTCAGTTGGATCGATTTTTCGACAGGGCGACAGAAATGTCGTCAGGTACGAGCTTACCATCGACGTTATGAACGCACTGTCCAAAAAAACTCATTTCAGAGACTTTACCTATCAACTGCAAATCGTCGTAACGTTGCTCACACAGCGATCTTCTTGTCCATCATGTTCGAGTAAATTACTTCGCTTATTCAATAAACGTCCGAGAATCTCTGAAAGTTTGCGAAGCTCTTCTCGATTCAAGCGGCCGCTCTGGTCGGTGTCCAATCGATCGAAAATCGTTGTCGATGCTGCTGGATTGTCGCTGAATTTGGCCTTCACTTCATCGCGAGTAACGTTACCATCTCGATCGCCATCGAGTTGTTGAAAAAGAGCATCGCCCATATTAGCTTGGCCACTACCAGAGCGACCGAAGAGATTTTGAATCGCACCGCGAATGCGATTGCGAGGCGACAGAGGATTAGGCTCTCCCGGCTTAGCTCCCGGCACCACATACTCGACATAGCCGAGATGCATTTCATCGAATGTTTGCGGTCCCCATCGCACTTCTTTATTTGGATCTGGGTTAGCCGGATTGTTGCTACTGTTGTCGTACCACGCGGTGAACTGCAACGTATCGCCCGCTTTGATCGCAACAGGTTCAGCATAACGATAAAGCAATTGCCAATTAAAGTCGTAACGGGGAATATCCAGCATCGTCCGCGACTCACCGCCTGAGATCAAATCGTATCGGGCCGCTTTACCCCGCAGATGCATATGGGGCAAAAACGCGAGTACCTGCACGTCAGCTGGAATATTTTTGATACTGCCGACTACAGGATGATTATCTGCCCCAGCTGGAATACGGAATCCTCTGTTAACGATCCCCGCTACACGAATCTCATGCTTCGGATCCTCCTTCGTAAATACCAATCCGATACGAGTACTGTCTTCCGTCGCAGTGCCATTAGGAGTGTAATGCATTTGGAACCGCAATTTGGCTCCTTTGGGAATGCGTTTCGCGTAGCCTGCGGGATAAACAAGCGTGCTGTTACCGGGAACATAAACTCCCCAGTAACCACCCCGTTCATCTTCGGCATCATCGCGCGGGCCTTCGGCTTCATCTCCACCCTGAATAAAGACAAGGACATGATGGACAACACTGGGATTTCCTGGGCGAACTTCGATCGCCTGAACCCAGTGATCTTGTTCCAAGTGAGTATCGACAAGAATGTTTTGGTAAGGCATCGTACCAGTTGCTTTGACTTTTACTGGACTAGCGAATTCAAACACTGCGTCAGGTTTTCCGATCAGCCAGCCATCGGCAAAGTTTCGTGGAACAGGCGACTCCTTGGGATCACCCTCTGGCATCTTGTTGTCGATCCATGCAAACAACTCTTCTTTCTCGAGCTCGGAAAGCGATCGATCATTGATCCATGGTGATTTCTGCTGTTTTTTGTCCGCTAGTGCAAACCAAGGAGGCATGATGCCCCGATCGAGCACTTCACGAATCATTGATGCATGAGCGACTGCATCTTCGAACGTATCTAATTTAAATGGCCCAACACCACCTTCGCGATGACATTCGACACAGTGACGTTGTAGGAGTCGAGCGATTTGATTGTGGTAGGTAACCTGCGTTGGTTCGGTAGCCTTGGTTTTCGACTGAAGCACACAGCCCGGAGCTGCCGTAGCGGAAATCAATATCGAACGCTGAGCCACAGCAGCTGATAGAGCATCACGCAGATAATGGTAACGAGGAGTATCGATCGAGTATCCAAAGCCATACTGATCATCGATCGCTCCGTGATACAAAATCGTATGCGAACTATCTAGCAAAAAAACATCAGTGGTACTGGTAGCAGGTAACGTAGATAAAAATTGAGAATCCTTATCAAATACATATTCGATGTTAGGTTGAAATTGAGAGGCAGCTGTTTTTATCTCTTCTAGCTTATCGGTAGCAACGCAATTGACCAAAATAAAGCGAATGCCCTGCGGGGCAAAATCGCGATGCAAGTCGACCAGAGTTGGTAGGTATTTCTTGCTGATCGGACAACTGGTACTAGTCAACGCAATAACGGTAAAGCGATTCTTGTCATCGCCGTGCAAGAATTGTTTGCGACCCTCGATATCCACGAATTCTATGTCTGGCACAAATCGTCCGACTCCATGCTCGCCGGGAACAAGCAATTTCGGACCCTGGCGAACCGGTGTATCTAGCGACTTTGAGGGCTCGGAGGATACCGCATCGCCACTATTTCGCTCCCCGCCTGCTGTCGTTCCAGGAGAGTTGAATAATCGACCTCGCAGCGCCGATCTCGTTGCTTCCTCTTTTGTGATCACTCCATCGGAATTACGATCAAATCGCTTAAAGATCGCGGTCTGAGGAAGTTCATCGGTTGTAACTTTTCCATCTTTGTTACGATCAAGTTGTTCGAAGCGTTTTTCGATTTCTTGCTGCGCAATAACGCGATTAATAGCAAAGCCAACAATCGATAGCGTTAATAGGCCGGCCGTAAGGCTGATAATAAATTTGCGAAACATATTTTTCGGTAAGAGCACTTAGCGAGTTAAAAAGTGTGAGTTATTAAATTGAGTATAGAATCGACTATCGAAAGTTAGGCGGTCTTTCTTGACCGTCTTTGCATTGGTTCATCAATAAAATCTGGCCCGCTCTCTCAGCGTTTTCGATCCAGCATTGCGGCAATCTGTGGGCGAGACTGTTCCAAATATCGGGTGTCAACCGGTAGTCCCAAAGAGACTCCCAGTTGGCGATAGAAGCTGGCTAAGTCCTCGCTCCAGGTATCATCGACAACGTCCAACGGCGTTTCGCCGCGATTGTTCTTACGATCCAACTCCGCTCCATGCTCGATCAACAAGCCCACTACCTCTTTGTGACACATGAAAGCTGCTACATGCAGGGCCGTGTTGCCATCGCTGTTGGTTCCTTTGACATCCGCCCCGTTTTCTAGCAATTCTCGCACAAGGCCCAGTTGTCCCCATAAGGCTGCTTTATTGAGAGGCGTGGAACCATCAGCCAATCGCTCGTTGATTTTAGCGGGATCAGCCAACGCTCGCCGAATCGAACCACTTTCGCTGTGAGGTTCGTCGATTTGTTCACGCAGTGCTAATGCAGAGGCTCGATTCGCTGCCGTGTAGAAAATAAAATCGTTGCTAATGAATCCATAGGGAACTTGAACTTGTAAAAAATGAATCCCTGGTTCAGGAAGCTTTTCCAACTGGATCGATCTCCGATCACGCTCTTGCACTTTGATCGTTCCCGGTACTCGCTTGCCATCGACGAAAATCCAAGCATCCTCACCAAAATATCTGCCGCACAATGTTAACAGTGGGGCGTCTGGAGACGCGATCGGAAACACTTGACGGCCTTGCTGTTGTTGAATGTTACCCGATGTCCATAGTTCGGGTTGCGGATGCTCCGCACCCGCTTTGGCTCCAAGATGTGCCGTTAAAGTCATCACGATCTTTCCTTGCTCCGCAAGCTCGAGAAGTTTGGCAACATCGATCCGTTCCCAATTCTCATCATTGCCGATTTGCAATTCGGAAGTCTCGATTGATGAACGATTCAGGCGGACCTCTTTCGTATCACCTCCCTCGATCCGCACCCCGCTACCCTTGAGTTGAATCGTTTCTTGCTTGGCGGCATCAACGAGCGCTTGTATTAGCTGGCGATGGTTTTCAGACTGCGCACTCTCGCGGTTCAAAGTAACTTGTCGAGCAAAGGCGCCCGGAAATCCCGTGCTACCTTGAAGGACCATATCCCAAATAGGATCAAATCGAGGACGCCCGCCCCAAGAAAGCTTCCAGACTTCTCGTTCCGGTGCACCATCGTCGATAATTCTCTTAAAGAAATCGAACTCGACCATATTCAATCGTCCTTGCGGCAGAATCAGCCAGCGATCGTAAGCACCACGCCATGTGGGAGCGTCCATACCCGTGCCTGGAGTGTTCGTGCTCACCCAGTGCGGCATGCGATGGCAGTCTCCGCACACATTGGGCTTGGGCTTGCCTGGATCCAAGTCTCCATCGACATGGAAAAGTCGGAAGCCTCTTTGAGCCATCTCGGTGAGTTGATTATCGAAAGCTCGACGCTGAGCAGGTGGGTATGGGACATTCAGCAGAAACTTTGCCATATCATCCCGCTGCTGTTTGCTCAATTGCCCCGCTTTCCCTTCGTCATTTTTGGTAGTGTCTCCCACGGTGGCCATCGTAGAAGCTAAGCCACCATCGATAAGGTGTCTTGTGGTCGACTCCGGTGATGTGACATCACTGTTGGGCTTCACTTCTTTGTGAATGCTGCCGCTATGAATGCCACCGTAAGGATCGCCCGGTATTCCATCCCAGTGAAAAGGTGCGGTATCTCTCAAGCCGCGTACCGGCATGGTCGAGCGAGGCATGATTTGATTACCGCCACTAACAATCGGCGTGGCCAAAACCCACAGAAGCTGATCGGTATGTCCGTCGGGATGGCAGCTCGCGCAGGAAAATGTGCCGGTCGTCGAAGCCCGAGCCGTGGTAAATGCGATACGTCCTCGCTTCACTGTTGGATCGGTTGGATCTGGCAATAGAATATCCTTCGTCACCCGCGGAGTTGCTGGATTTTGCAAATCGATTTTACAGACTGTGTTCGCAGCGGCATTGAGCACCCAAGCACTCGTTGGCTTGCCATCGCGATACTCGATATCGACTCCTTGTGGTACAGCTTCCGTTGAACAGCGACCAATCAGTTCACCTGACTGCGCATCGAGAATCGAAAAGGCATCCGAACCAGCGGCCGTCAGGTAAAGATAGCGATCATCGTTACTCACTTGGATCGAGTATGGAGTTGCTTGCGATGTCTCGAAGCTTGGGTGTTGCGGGGGAAGTGGTTCTAGGTCAAACCATGAGACAATCGGTCGGTGTTCCGCATCCCACTGAATTTTGGTGACTCGGTTGAGAAACGGGCGGTTTTCAAGTTCCGCCAAGCCATGCTTCTTAGTCCCTGCTCGACCGTTGACATCGTTGCGAGCATCGGTCTGCGCGATGAAGACGTTACCGCTTGAATCGACGGCAATGCCATACAAAAGAGTGCCGAGCGTCGAAACCGTTTCAATCAACTCGTCGCTCTCGGTATCAAAAATGAATAAGTCGCGATCGGGAACCTGTGGATTCTTGACGATATCAACGACATGCCCAATCGATAACACATTGTTATTTTGGATCGAGTGATTCCATGCGTCAAAGGTGACTAGATTTCCGTCGATGTCTTCTTTCTTTCCACCGGAAAGCTGTGTTTGATTATTGGATTCGAATGGGATCACAAACAGTTTCCCATTTCTTACTACCATGCCGCGAGGTTCCTGCGCTTCGATGCGTAGCCTCTTTGTAATCCTTCTCTCTGCGACATCGATAACCGCAACTTGACTTTCAGAGGAAAGGGAAACGTACGCTTTCTGATTATTCGCAAAGACGATTCCGACAGGTTCATCAAAACGAGTCGCCTTGGTCTTGGGATCGAAATCCTGAATCGTATCGATGACATGCAGGAACGTTTTGCTCTGGGTATCCAAATCGATGATCGAAACAGAGTCAGAGACATGGTTGGCGACCCAGATCTCTTTGCCATCAGGGCGAATTCCCAGTCCAACCGGTTCGATACCGACTTCGATCTGGCGAACGATCTGATGCGATGTCGGATCGATGACGTCCAGTGTATTGTTAGGCGTATTGGCAATAAATACGTACTGACTCGTAACAGCTACGGGTTGAAACTGCGGACTCATCATCGCAATCCGGCCATTCGACGTTGCTGATGGAGTAGCGTTCACTTGGCCAAAGACCGCTGGTGTCACGGGACCAGCGACGAGCAAGATCTGAAGGGTAAGAAGTAGAAACGGGCGAAAGATTCGCAGAGGATTGGAAATGGATCGCATCATGCTGAGAGATTTCATTATCTGTACCTTACGCGATATGCCAGGGACTTTCCGACCATTCGAGACTTGACATCGACGAGTTTTACTATTGTGGCGATTTCCCATCGAAAAGGCTACGGTGACTTGGGGGTATAAGCTTGAATTCAGGACTAGTTGGCCCACCGCAAGTGGTAGGCATCCCAAAAGGAGATGATCAAGCACAGGGTCTCGACTGTGGACATGCTGGTGTTATCGGCCGCGTTCATGGTTCGCCGATGGAATTGATAAATGCCCTAAGTTTTGCCGCCAAGAGTTCGTACCCTTGTGGGCTCAGATGTAGATGTTTGTCGGAGTAGAGATTTGATATTAACCTACCATCGGAATGGGTGAAGTCTTTCCAAAGGTCACATAACTTGACCTGCTTGTCCGCATCCAACTTGAGCTCTTCTAACCTGTCATTGATCTCACGCACTTTCGCTCCGACATCTTTGGTTGGATCAAACGCAGGTAAAGTTTTGACTAGTATGATCGTCGATTCGGGACATCTTATGCGGAGATTCTCAACGCAGAGCTTGATACCTTGGGCTACCGCGCTAGCGGGAACACCATTGGCCTGTACCAGAGGTGCGTTATTCACGCCGATCATCAAAATGATGACTTTAGGTGAGGCACCTTCTATCGCGCCGTGGTCCAATCGCCACAAGATATGTTCGACGCGGTCGCCACCGATTCCCAGATTCACTGTCTTGGTGTCACCGAAATATTTTGTCCAAGAGGTATTAAAGGGTGCGCCATCCCAACCTCCTCCCCATCCCTGTGTAATGCTGTCACCGATTAATGCTATGTCGATATGCTCACGCATGGCTTGCGCCTTTTCAATACACTGTGCGTGATGCATGATCCAGTCGTTTGCACCGCTTGCATCTTTCGCTTGCCAATGCGAAGCAGTCGGTGTGACAACCCACATTTCCGGAAGATATTTTTGGATTTCATGTCCAGGCTTACGCGAGTATTCAGGTTGCTCGACCCAGGCTAATTCGGTCGGACTGAGCGGCCATCCGGTAAGTTGGGGATCGAGTTTAGCTTGGTTGTACGGCTCGTAGGGATAGCGTAACACGGCGGACGATTTCAATTCGATTCCCGCAGCAGGGAGTATTGGTTTGCGAGTTGGCTTGGAGGATGGCGGCGATGTGGGTGAAGTCTTGTCAGGAGAATGTATTGGTATCTTGGCTGCAGCTGGAATAGGTTTACCACTGAAGATAGCTTCGATCATCGGTCGTAGTCGCGTGGCATACACGTTGTATCCTGCTACTGTCAGATGAATATTGTCCGCTGTGAAGAGTGCTCTCTCGATAGAGCCTCTATCGTTAGTGAAATCATCCCAGAGATCGAGAACAAAGACGTTCGCTTCTCTTTCCAGTTGTAACAGGTCAAGCGAATTATTGGTTTTTTTGATATCTTCGTAGAAACGATTTCCAGGAGCATGGGCTGGCAAAATCTTAGCAACGATAATCGGGGTCGTCGGAAACTTGTCGCGCAAATTCTTCACGCACATCTGGATCCCTTTAGCCGCTGGTGTAATACCCGTTTCAGGCGTAAAGAACATATTGTTGTTACCGATCATCAGCAGAATCAGTTTGGGCTGAAGTCCATCGACTCCACCATGGTCGAGTCTCCAGAGAACGTTTTGAGTCTTGTCGCCACCGATGCCAATATTGATTTCTTTAAGATCGGGAAAATTCTTTCGCCAGGAGTCTCCCCACTGAATCGTAAGACTGTCACCCACTAGCAGAACGTCGCATGGTCCCGCGTTCGCCTTCACATAGTCGACAAGCTTGGCATGTGTATCGAGCCAACTGGTACCACCCCAGTTACCAGCCGAAGGTACAACGGGCCACATTTCTGGCAGGTGTTTGCTCGCTTCGCGTCCCGGCCGACGATCATGCTCCGGGCGAAGAATATACGCGCGTTCCTCATCGGATAAAGGCCAGCCAGACTTCTGTGGCTCATCGGTCTTGTAGGGATAATCCAATGCATAGGTGGTATAAGCAAAGAATGAGACAAGCATTAGGGCTGGAGTAAGGAAGCGTATCTTCATAGTGCAATGATTTTCCCTGGTGAGAATCAGAGTTTTAAACGTGGGAGAAATTCATCAAGCAATGCAAGTTGATTCGATAGTAATGTTTAGAGAAAAAATTTTAAAAGCCATTTCTAGCAGTAACTATCGACTCTCGTTAGCCAAGCGAATGGGAAGGACAGGTTGGGTTTTCGCGATCAGTCGAACATGGTCGATAAACAAGCGGTCGGGCATCGGCACACGAAGATTGGGGCGGGCGGCTACGTGGATGACAGCGAAGTCAGCCTCGCTAGAAAAATGACATCGTGCCGTGATATCGCGCCAGCCACTTGTCCCGAGTGTAGTTGTTTCAGCGGAACCGCTCGATAACGCTTCACTGATCACTTCAGGCCATCGCTGATGCATATCTACGGCTGCACCACGGAATAGATAGAGTTGGCAAAAGAAAGTGACCGAAGGCTGGCTATTGGTCGGGCGATCATCGAGAAAACTCGCGGTTACCTCAATCGATATTTCCTGTTCTGTCTTTCGCTGGATCTGAAGTTCTCGCAAATCTACGAGCTGAAACAAGTCACAGGCGAGAGCTTGTTTACTGGGTCTTAGTGGGTCGGATAACGCGGTTACAAATCGCAAAATATTCGCTTCATGTTTTGGAATCGCTATGGACGATTTCGTGATTTCGGCTTCATCGCCACCCCAGCGTCCGAATCGCTCTGGGAAGCCTTGTTGGATACCATCAGCTGTCGCCTCGAAGCTAGGATTACTCAAGGATTCAATCGGACGGGAGACGGCGATCCATGCTGGTGTCGCAAAGGCCCACACTGCAGAGACACCGACGATACCAATCGATAAACCCACAAAGAGACCAACCCAATTTTGCCAAGCGATCGCTGTCTGATAAAACGATAACTCCGTGATCACTCTCGAAACATTAGCCTGGGCTGCGGTTTCCATCGCGATAGTATCGGCAGCGGCATGCAGTAGTCCATGCATTTGGGCGGCTTCGTTAAATACGGTTCGCGCTTCCTGCGAATCGCGCAGTACCGTATTGAGTTCCAACGACTGCTCCTTGGAGAGGTTTCCTTCCGACCAGGCTTCGATCAATTCATGCAAACGATTTACGTTCATAGACGCTCCTCCGCAGCAATGCTTTGTTCGATGCATTCGCGCAGCGTATGTTTAATACGAGTTAGGGCAACTCTCACTGAATTGACGGATCGTTTCAGTTCAGTGGCTATTGCTTCAGGTAAGTGTGATGCGTGATAACGCATCATGATCAATTCACGCGAGCGCGGTGAGAGCCGTCTCAGGCATTCTGTTAGGCGATCGATTCGAGTGTCGAGATTGCTAGAAGAATTATCCTGCAAGTACAGCAATTCCAAAACATCGTCATCCAAAGGCATAATACGTTTTTTCCCCGCACGCACATAATGGAGCACTTCGTAGCGAACGATCGCGCAGGCCCAAGCAAAGAAGTTTGTACCTTCGGCCCAGGTGTCAGCCTTCTTGGAGACGATCAGAAATACATCCTGAAGAAGATCTTGGGCATCCTGTTGATTGGGTACCATCGAAAGCACATAGGCCAGCAGCGATCGTTGGTGCAACATAAATTGCTGCTGTACCTTCAAGGTGTGTATCGTTTCGTGAGCAGGATCGGATGAATTCATAATAGCAGACTCCCTATTCCTGCATGGAATTAGCGTAGCCTCGGAAAAGTTTAAGAAGAATTATTAGACGAGTTGAGGCTTAAAGCGGCGCAGAATCGATCCATTTTGTGATCGAGGTCGTGGTAGTAAATGACGGTGGATTGGCTAAGGAATATTGAACTTATTTCCAGAGCATTACCGTGGAATCGGAAAGGTGATTCCAGATTGGTCGCTGGTATCGACCGAAAGATGTGGCTCCAAGGGAAAAGAGTTCCAAACGCAACGGCAAATCCCTGACGATCCTGGGGTTTGTTTGCGGCATTCTATGGCGGCCTAATTTGTGACTTCAGAAAAAAGTAAAAAGTTGTCGCCTGTCCCAGAAAAAAAGCTACGTTTCCAATGTACTACGTTTTTTTCGCGATTCTCCCCTACTCTCTAGAGGAAAAAGATGGGACTTGCAATCTCCGATTATCGACAAACCGACTCGCTTCGATATCAGCTTCGGCAGCGTCGATTTGCCTACTTCATGGAGATTTACGAGCGTCTTCCTAAGCCAGTCCGAGTCCTCGATGTGGGAGGGACCTTAGAGTTCTGGCGAACTATGGATATGGTGGGAAGAGATGATCTGTCGCTGACGATCCTGAATGTTTTCGAAGATAAATCACTACCCAATATCCAGTTCCTCGTTGGAGACGCTCGCGATCTATCCCAATTTGAAGACAAAAGTTTCGACATCGTCTTTTCGAATTCGGTGATTGAGCATGTAGGAACGAAGGAAGATCAGCGACAGATGGCGAACGAAATTCGTCGCGTCGCGAAGAACTATACGATTCAGACGCCCAATCGCTTCTTTCCAATAGAGCCACATGTTCAATTTCCTTTTTTCCAGTTCATGTCGCGAGAGACGAGAATCTGGCTCCATCGCAACATGTCTTTAGCTACTTATCCAAAGGCACAGGATAGAGAACAAGCGGTGAAGTGGGTTGATGAAATTCGACTTCTCTCGCGTCAGGAAATCCAAGAGATGTTTCCCGAAGCAAAACTTATCGCCGAGACATTCTTCGGTTTCAATAAATCGTACACTGCCGTTTTCGAGAGTAAGTAGTCCACTGTATCAGCAGTAGAGTAATCGTCGCGACAGTGTGATGCTTCAATTCTTGTTTGGATCAGAGCAAGTCTGTTGACTTGGGATTTTGGGAAAGGACTTCCGAATGATTCCTATCTCGATAACTAGGAAGTAGACTATCCGACGAGTTCCTATTCAGTCTTACCGAACTCGTTCGATATCTCATCGGAGTTTTCCCGAACTTCCTAGCAGCGATCGCTATTCCATTCATTGTCTTTGTGATGTGGAATGAGCGAGTTGTGAATTCGAATCGTTCAGTCTTGTGTTGGAAAGTTATTCTGTTGAATTTAGTTTCGTCGATCGGATTGATCGTTTGGGAGTTCATGCAGAAGTCCAGCCGTAATCTTGTTTTCGATTATCACGACATCGTAGCAACCCTCTTGGGTGCTGTTTTCGCATGGTTTCTGTTCCTATTTGTACACATTGCCGCGATACTTGATCGGAATTTGTTGCAAAAGTATGGTTTTTTATGCTGATGTATTTTGCGAAACGTGATTCATTCTTTGACTGCAGATCGTAAGTAGAGGTGTTTGTCTAGTTCGCTCTAGGAACGTTCCGTTAACGCAATCAACGCTTTTGATATTTTCCTCTCTAGTTCAATTAGCTACCCTCGTATGGATGAAGAGGCGAGTTCCGGTTAGAGTGGGAAGATGGAACGTTCTCACCAGGGACTAGCACTGCTATCCCTACTTGATATCGAGGTAGCTATGTCGATGATTCGCATCTTTCCAATAGCATGCTTGCTGTTCATTTCATTTGCTTCGACGGCCACTGCAGAACTAGGGCCTCAGCTTAAAATCGGTGACCAAGTGCTTCAGCTCAATGGCGCCGGGTTTCGTACAAAAACTTTTGTGCAAATCTATGAGAGTGGTCTCTATCTCACAAAACCGACTACCGATGCGCAAGTTATTCTGGCCGCAGATGAAATGATGGCCATTCGGGTCCGGATCACTTCCGGATTCGTCAGTCGCGCATCTCTCGTTTCGTCACTGCAAGAAGGTCTGGCGAAGTCTGCCAATGGAAGGCCTGATGCGTTCGCGCGAGAGACTGAGCAATTACAAGAGTTGCTAAAAGAAGAGGTTAAGAAAAATGATGTGTACGACTTTGTGCATGTCCCCACCAAAGGACTCTGCGTCTTGAAGAACGGAAAGCTGCAAGGAGTCATCCCAGGATTAGAGTTTAAGAAAGCACTTTTTGGGATTTGGTTATCAGAAGCTCCGGTCGATAAGGAGCTTCGGCAAGCGATGTTATCCGGTAAAGCGAAATCGTATTGAAGCGTACCGGATCCATTTTTGAGTGATTGCTAAATAATAACTAAACCACATATCTATCGTGAATGGTCACGGATGATTTGAACATAGGCCGGGCATCTTTCCAAGGGAACGATGCCCGGTCTCTTTTTTTTAAACGAAGCGTTCTTGTCGTCGCGATCGTCGATCGAACCGGCTCAAGGTGCAGTTTACTTTTTCGAAGGAATGATAGGACCGAGGCAAACTCGGAATCCGTCTCGTGAATCCGAGTAGTTGGGACCAGCAAGTCCTAATCGAACTGCACAGCGTGCGTTTCCAGGAACATCAAAGTAGTTACCACCTTTGCAGACGGGGCGATAATTTTCCGAGGTAGTGTAAAGTTGCTCGTGGCCACCCTTGGGATCAAAGTGATCGAGAACAACTTCCCAGACATTGCCACACATATCAGCGATCCCAAAACCGTTACGGCCTCGTTCACCGAAATGATCGACCGGAGCAACGAACGAGTAACCATCGCTCCACGGCGCGCTTGCTAGAGGCCACTTCTGTTTGCGATCAGGCAAGAAGTCGACGGCAGAAATGTTAAAACGACCTTCACCCTCGGCGAGATTATCGCCCCACCAATACGCTGTGCTGTCTTTCCTCCCTCCTCGACAGGCATACTCCCATTCCGCTTCAGTCGGTAAGCGATATTCGTATCCCTCGGGAATACTTTGTTTGACGCCGGGTTGTTGATTAAGCCAAGCCGCGAATGCTTTCGCATCCGTCCAGCTCACGCAGACGACTGGGAAATCATCTTGCAGCGGAAATTGGAAATTTGGATCTCGCCAACTTTTACCTGACATAGGATCCCAAGGATGTACCACTGAGGTCCGCAGGTTATAGCTGGTCCATTTGGGATTAAAGCATTGAGTGTGACCACCTGGCTTTTCGGCATCGGTCACATAGCCTGTTTCGGCAACGAATCGGCGAAACTGTCCGACGGTCACTTCAGTGCGTGCCATCCAAAAGCTATGAGGAACCTTCATTTTGCGGGGCAACTCCCCTTCATAGGATTCGCGTACGGTTCCCGCTTGAGCACCACCTTCAATCCCTGTCGCCCAAGCTTTCTCCTCCGGTGAACTTCCCATCATAAATTCACCAGCAGGAATCTGAACCAGTTCCAGTGTGGTCTCTTTGCCAAGGTCCGCAATGACCGTGTTAGAAGGATTGGCTGATTGAGCGAACACTGGGGTGAGGCTCAGCGTCACTGCAAGCGAAAAGAAAAATGACGTTAAATTCTTGGTGACCACTCGAAGTTTAGAGATGCTAAAGGTTGGCATGATGGAATGTGATGATCTGTGAGAAGAGGTGGGTAAAGATTCGGTGCACAAACAAGTTCGATCCTAAATAACGGTCAGTATTATGAAGGTTAGAACTTGCCGATGTCAAATTAATCTTCATAGCCTTATCACCTGGCGAACGCTTCGAAGTACATCGCGTTTCACATACTTTCAACTATATTTGGGCACGTTCGGGCTGATTGCGTTGGTCACTTCTCAATCAATGAGTGCCGTTGAGTATTCGCTGAACGTCAAGATTTCAACAGCCGCATATCTTGTTGGCTACTGCCGAATTTGCCGACATCGATATCGTGCTGGTGTAGTAGTTCGAGATAAAGATTACAGAGTCGCGTGGGATGCTCAAGAACGCGATGTCCTTGATGCCTATATCCCCCGCCAGCGATCAAAATGGGCAAGTGATCGCAGGTGTGGTTAGACGAATCGCCGAAGTTACTTCCGAAAACAATCGTTGTATGGTCAAGTAAACTACCATTTCGTTCTTCGATATGATCTAAATCCCACAGAAAGTTATCAAAGTGTTTGAGGATATCTCTCTCCACACAACTCAGGCTCGAAAGCACCTCCGGGTTACCTCCGTGATGCGATAATGTGTGCCAACCACCCGTAGCACCTGGAACCTTGATGGCACCGTAAATCCAATCCATCGACAAAGTGATCACTCGCGTTGAATCGGTACGAAAAGCGAGTTTAATAATCTCAAACAAGTTTTGAATTTTCGTTGAGAATTCGAATTCCTTTTCGGTACTGAGCGATTTTTCGACGATAGGCTTTTTAGTGTTGAGCCAGTACTTTTCTCGCTCTAGTTGAGTATTGAGCTCACGGATCACCGTCGTGTACGTTTCGAGTTTGGCCGGTTCGTTAGTCGTCGTCCGAAGTGTATCGAGGTCGCGTCGTAATGCCTCAAGGACTCGCGCGTCGTTGTCGAGTTGCTGTTTCTTAGTTTGAAGGTCCTCCGCTCCAAAAAGCATTTCGAAAATCTTCTCCTCGTCATGCATGGGTGGAATCGCCACACCGCGATCATTCCAACTGCATCCCCAACCACGGTTGTAGATACTGAAGTTGAGAAAGGGAAATCGCGTTTCCGTTCCAAGCGATTGCACGAGCACTTGATCGAGTGAAACACCATTCACAAAGTTTGAAGCTTCTGGATTCGGCGTGCCTGTCAGAAATGATTTTTCCGAGTCATGGTTACTGGTTTCCATACCGGGATGATACAGGTTGCTGAAAACAGTTAGCTTTTCCAGGGTTCGTAGATTACGGAGATACTCGGAGGTTGCTAAGTCGCCTGATTTCTTCGGGAAAAAATAGGGTGCATGGAATCCGAGCGAATTGCAGATGAACAAGATTCGGCGAGGTGGATTCTTTATGTTGTCGTCGGCCCTCAGCATTGACTTTCGCAGCGACAATGTCTCCAGTGCCAGCGGCAAGGCTAGACCGAATTGTAGTAATCGACGCCGAATCGGATCGGGACGTTCATTCATCGAACCACCATGATTAACCCCATGGTTATTCAACTCCTGGCGATGGATCATTGTTGCTTTCCCAGTGTGGAGTAAATGATGATGCGTTTGATTAGAGTTTTCATGCGACAATTCTCTGAGCGGTCTTCCAGAATCGCATAGAGGTCAAGGCGTTGCTTCAGAGTTGGCTCGTAACCATTCACATATTCAAAGAACTTTCTCGCGAAATTGTAGGCGATCTTTTTGTGATTTGAGAGGAGGAGCTTCTTCAGTCCCGTCACATCCTGGAATGCTATTTCGCCGATCTCTCCAGAAGCATCGACGTCCCCCGCAGTTTCAGAATAGCCTTCTAGTCTATAGGAGAAAGTTCCTTGATGAGGGACTTCAGAGCGATACTTTGTTCGCCATTGACCAGTTGCATCAAAATTTTCTAGTGCGAAACCGTAGGGGTCGATACTTTTGTGGCAAGCATAACATGCCGTTCCCTGTTTGTGCTCTTCGATCTGTTGCTTCAGCGTGGTTGCCTTGGTTGTACTTGGCTCTATAGCTTTTACGTTTGGAGGAGGTGGTGAAAGCGTATTGCCTGCAATATTCCTGGAAATCCATGCACCTCGAAGGATTGGAGAAGTCTGAAAACCATCCGAGGTCACTTTAAGAACGCTACCCATCGTTAGCAGACCACCGCGAGGACTATTCTTCGGCAATTGAATAGGACGCAACTCTTGGCCGATGATTCCATTGATTCGATAGTGCTCTGCCAAACGTTGATTCAGAATAGAAAAATCAGAGTCGATCAATCGCGAGATCGGAAGATCGTTAAGGATAATGTGGTAGAGATACTCCTCTGTTTCCAGAGGTAAGTAATAATTGAGTAGGTCGTTGTATTCGGGATATAGTTTCAATGAAGGTGAAACCTTATTAAAGCCTTTCAGGTTGAGCCATTGATCACAAAACGAATGAATCATCCGCTTAGCTCGCGGATCTTCAAGCATGCGATCGATCTCCGTAGGTATCGTGGTGGTGTTAAGGCGATTCGACTTGGCAATTTCCATCAGTTTCTCGTCAGGTACAGAAAGCCACAAAGAGCGAGCTAGCTCAGCGGCAACCCGATAAGAAGAATTGCTATGAACTCCTGGTGCCAACAGGAAACGATGCGAGCACAGGATCGCCTTAAGTCCGGCCCGTGTAGCTTCAATAAAGTTACTCTGGTCGCGATAGGTGTCGAGGCTTACACGAAAGTAAGGCTCGAGTTCCTGGTCCGATAATTCGGTAACGAACGCGCGCTGCGCAAATTGACGAATCACTTGCTTTAAGTCATCTACTGACTCGGACTCAACCTTGATTTTCAGTTTTGAATCCATGGAATTCGCCACGGTTTCGGACGCACTGAGAATAACGTCTAAACCGCCGATGGACGCGAGCGACTTACCATCAAGTTCTACCGCCTCGGTGATGAGAAACCGAATAAATCTCTTCTCTGTTTTCTCGCGAAAGAGAATTTCTTGTTCCGCGGCATGCATCACTTCCAAATTCCCTTGAGCGACAGGTTCGCTCCAATCCTTGCCATCTTCCGATGCCGATATCGAATATGCTTTTACTTGGCCGTTACCATTTCCTCCTGTCCAGGTCGAGTAAGTTAGGCCGGCGATCGAATGATGGTTTGGGTTTTCGAGGATGACATAGTGAGGAGGTGTGGCAACATCAGGAGTAAATCGTGTGTGCCAGAAGGTTTGGCTGGAGCGGTCGAGCATTTTCTCCTTTTCCATGCCGACTTGGAAACTGCTTACCGAGACGTTTCCTCCTATAAGTTGCAGGGCCGTCGGTGCCGTCTCGATCTTTTGGGTTTCGCGTGTAGGAGTCTGGAGTGGTAGACCTGTGAAAATGTTGGTTACTGAATCGGGTGGCCAGTTTTGAAACACAGGCCCTCGAACTTTGAGCCGCTCAATGTAGGCGCCTTGATTTCCACGTTGCTGCCGCCATGTGTGCCGCGAGTAGCAATGAACCGACACATTTTCGCCCGGATAAAGAAAGCTCTGTAACGTGAAGGGTTTGAGTTCTTGATTGGCTACGGAGAGAACACCCAAAAGGCGTTGTGGTTGGGGGCGATCGTCTGCGTAATAGTATTTCCCGGCGTAAACCAGAATACTCACATCACCTTCGAAATCGCCCACCTTGGCAGCATCGAACGTCAGTTCGTACCATCCTTGCACTGGAGGTTCGAAGTGATCGTAAAAGTAGGAGTAGCTATTGCCGTTATTGGCGCGAGTCCAGGAGTACAGCAATCCTTGCTTATACTGTTGCACATAGATGTTATATGTTTCGTGGCTATCCTTAACGGTGCTAGTCGTCCACAACTGTTCTGCCGGAAAACCATTCTTAGGCAAGGCGAACTCGAGTAGATCATCGGCCGCTGTGAAGTATGCACGGAGTTGTTCTCTCGATAGCTGGATTCTGTGGTTTGTATCAAAGACATTCGTGCCGCGGTCCTCTGGGATTTCGCTGGCGATATCCAGGCGAACATCGAGCAAATCGTTGAGACTGTGACCAAACTCATGTCGACTGAGTCGACGGTAAGACTCAAAGTCGGGTTCAGCGGAATGATTGGCTAGCCATTGCAGGATCGCTTTTCTTTCGTCTGGAGAGGGTTGATCGGCCTCTGAAGGTGGCATGCGTTCTGTGATGACGTTCTCGAAGACGAGTGTTGCATCGAATTTATCTCGGTCCAGAAACTCCGTGAGGTTCAGGCCTCCTTCTTTCGACGATGCATCATGACAATCCAAACAGTATTTGGTTACGAGTTGTCGAGCTTGACTCTTGAGGTCTGGTGTTTCCTCGTTGGATTCCTGTCCGCGAGATATCGGGGTTAGCTCGATGAAGCAGAGGAACAGTATCAGGAATTGAGTTCTCATCCTAATTCCCCAATGATCCGCGAGACACGATGGGATGCTTTCATGACCTGCATCCCCAATTCGCGAAAGCTGCTTTTGGGCAATCGTTTCGCGGGACCGGTGACCCAGAGTGCGCCAACGACTTTTTGGTTGGCATCGTAAATTGGACCAGCGATGCAGTGAATGCCTTCGTCAGACTCAGCAAAATCGGTTGCATAGCCTTGATCGATGATGCGATTGCACTCTTCGAGAAGTTCATTTTTGGTGGTGATTGTTCGAGGCGTTGTGCTTGGCATTTTGATTTTTGCCATGATTGAAGTGCGCTGCGCAGGAGGTAGGAAGGCGAGCAGCAATTTTCCAGGAGCATTGTTGTGTAGGGCAAAACGGAGACCGAGGTCGACAGCAATTCGCAGCGGTTCGAGTCCTTCCACTTGATCGATGATCACCCCTTCCAAGCCGCTGAGTACACCGAGTTGTACGGTTTCTCGCGTTTGATCTCGTAGAGCGATCATCGAGTCACGCGATACGACTGGTAAGCTGTAACCGCTCCAGCGCGGTGGGGCGAGTTTCAGTAATCGTCCGGTTAGTTGGAAGGCGAGCGACTCGGAGTTTCTTGCTAAGTAACCGCGAGCGAGCAGAGTCTGCGTAAGGCGGAAGACAGAGTTTTTCGGAAGTTGAAGTTGCTCGCTCAGTTCAGAAAGTGTCAAGCCTTCACGCGAAGCGCTGAGAAGTTCTAGGATATCGAGTGCGCGATCCAGCGCCGGCGCTGATCCGGGAGATGAGATCCCATCATCGGAGGCGAGTGTCTCATCGACGATTGTTTTAGAGTGACTCATAGCTGAAGTGTCCCGAGATTCTACCTGTAGATTAAGTTCTATCAGTAGAATACAGGTACGGATGCATCGTTGCAAATAAATAGAACGGGCAGTCTCTTGTTTTCGCGGCGATTCACACTACTGACTCAAATCCTCTAGCCGTTTTTTCCAGAAGTTTGAGCTAAAAGTAGGAGAAAGTATGGTATTTAAACCATTCGGTTGATTTACTCGCTTCTTACAGATTCCTGCTACGATTGATGCTGTTATCTCGGGTTTAGGGGGATAGACGATTTGGAAAATCGTTTACTGGAGTAGTACCAATTACGAGAAAATCAGAATCACAATGACTTGGTCGTCCTTCGGTGTAGCGATAACACGAGGGCTATGTTTGGCGGGGGCATTATGCCCCCCAAGCACAAGGAGTTGAAAGCTGTGGGGCATTGGGAAGATGCCTCAAGGACCAGTTCAGTGGCGAGCGGAGCCAATCCGCTGCAACGCCGAGCAAGAAAGGACTTGATGATAGATGATAATGGAACGAAAGACGGGCATGGCATCAGTCCCATTTTTCCTGTAACAGTTCATCTGGTGGAGAAAACGGATTCCAGTAACTCCCAAAAACCAACCAGCCACTCCGGATTTTGCCAGCAGAATCGCGAACCTTTACTTTAAAAGCAGTTTGGTTTTCAGTCCTGAGCATTCCACCCGGACCTTCAAAAAACATGGCACCGCGATACTCAATCAGGAAGTAGCCTCGCGTTGTTGCCCAGGAAGTAATTCGCTTTTTCCAATAGAACTTGGCCCAGACCAGTAACAAAAAAATTGCGAAGGCTAATCCAATTACATAAAGCGGATTTTTCAAGCTTTCTTCCATTCTCAAAGTCCTTACGATTGGTATAACCGGTCCGCGTGAGGTGAGCCACGACTGCGGAAATACCCGAGACGCGACTTCGTGTTCGTGCCGTTGTTGTGCGGCTGGACGTGAAAACGGTAGTACGATAAATCGGAAGCATCCGGAGTTACTAGGGATGTTTGATTGTGAAAAAGGAAGATGGAAAGGAGTTTTGGGGAATTGAGGATTGTAACGGCATGAGTTGGGTTGAAATTTGAAAGTCCCTTTTCGATGAACTTTTGCAGTACGAAGATTCGTTGCGGCCGGAAAACGAGTCCGCGTAACGACTGGGTTTGCCGTGCCACGGACAGCCAGCGTTGATTTCAGGTTCCATGCGACCCGCGGCTTCGGTTGAACTGTTGGTTCGTCAATAACGCACTTCCGATGACGGGATACACTTTGATCGCTTCCGTTAGTTGGTCGATCGTTTGTTTCATGTAAGTCTGGTCTGATGCGAGGCCGAATCTCAGTTTGTTGCCAATTCCGGGCTGATCGAACAACCAGTACCTGAAATGAATGTGACCTTGCCCATCACCCGTCGCGCGAGTCGATAGCCAAGGCTCAAGCGTGGCATATTCAGCCATTCCCTGCAACGATTGCTGGAGTTGGACAAGTTGTCCACAAAAGGCAGCCAATTCCTCTATGCGAATGTTACCGTTGACCGAACCGCGGAAGCCGCCTCAGCAGACATCAACCGCAGTGCGCAGCCAGTTTCCATCACAGTAGTCATCGCAATCCGGGGGCGCCCTGCCTGCGACGGAGAGTTTCAGGAACTCGCCATGATCAGCACCGATCAAGATTTCATGCATGGTTGCTCTGGTCCTCGAACGAGCGATATCGCCGAGTGGCTGAGTTGACTCTGATTACAGAGGTTGGAGCGGGTGGTTGAGCAGGCGGCCAGTGGGCTGAGTGTGGCAGAGTTTTGTCGGCGGCGGAGGCTGGCAAGCCCTACGTTTTACGGTTGGCTGCGGAGGCTGATGCCATTTATTGAGCTTTCGGTTTCATAATCGATAAGAAGCATGACGACAGAAAGCGGGTTCATCGTATCGCAGATTCGCCCTTCATCGCGGTAATCGGAAAGCGGTGGTTCGTAAACCCGAGCACCACATCGGCTTGCCCGTAATGCACCGAGGCGGGAGTAAGCAGCCCGATTCCGCTGTGGTAATGCTCGTTGTTGTACCAGCCAAAGAATCGCCGACTAAATCCCAGCGCGTCATCGTAACCTCCAAAGCGTTCTGGGAATTCCGGTTGGTATCCCCTTCACCCGCTTGCTCCAGGACAGAGGAAAAGCATTCAGAATCAGCGAGTAGAAGAGGAACTTTAGCAAGATCCACTCCGGAGAGAGTTCAGCGACGCGAAGTTCTTGGAATGAAAAAATAGAATGTTTTTAACCACAAAAGTTTAAAGAATGCGGAGACGATTGAGTAGATCGCCAACGCCAATTTCGTCCGCGACGGATTCGAGGTAACTCCAGTCAAGATTGTCGCGATTCAATTTGACAAGCCTTGTAACGTCGTCCCATTGACGCTCCGATACTTCGTTTCCCACTCGATACCATTCGAGTTTTGCGAGCAGTATATCTTCTACTGAAGCGATCGGAACGTCGATGCCATTATCCGTTGTGCCTAAGCGGCTGATGGTTGAACGAGCGAAAGACGACTCATCAAATCGCCGCCCGCGACCAACAAAGACATCGACTTTGAAGCTTGTGGGTAAGTGAATCAAGTTGAACGACGACCGCCGCTGGATTGCGCTTCGTATTGCAGATTCGCTAGCGTAGTACTCATTGGCGACAGCAGCGAGTATCGGGGGGATATGTTCCAGCGAGAGCTCCGCCACGATATCCACGTCCATCGTACTGCGCATCGCGCCATGGAATGAACTGGCAACACTGCCGCCAATGAAGTAACGGATTTGCAGCGAGTCAAAAGTTGCTTGGATTGTTTGCAGTGCGCTAAGCAGGTCGTCATTGTTATCCATTGGCTTGATCTGACTGATAACGTTCGACAGCTGCAGCGAGCTCTTTTCCGTAGTTTAATTCAATGAACGCGATCCCGATTTCTCGTTGTGTGAGTCCAGGGTTGTTGCGAGCAATCGCCATTTTACATTCGCGAATTAGACGTGTCGTCATTTGAATCGCTTTCCATGCTCGTTGGGCAGGAGGTATACGGCGGATCAATTCAAGCTGTACTCGCTCCGCCTCGGGGTTCGTGTCCGTCGTATAAGGTTGCATAGCATTTTCCCTCAGCCTTAATTCTAGGGGGTTTCTAAAGAATTTCCTAGAACGAGCGAATATCTAGGCAGTGAATCTTGCTAAAGATCCCCTGCCGTAAACCTCTACTGTAGGATCTGTGCGCAAATTCTCGCTTCCGCCCGGTAGGTAAACAATAAGGAATCCAAATCGTCTACCGGGCTATCGTTTGGCCAGCTCTTCTTCCAGTTCCTTGATGAGGTCCAATCTTTCTTTTACTGCCGACTCCAACTTCTCGAATCTTTCCTTAATGGAGTCCCGTCGCTGTTCCAAGCCGGCGACTCTTTGCATGATTTGGTTGCTCTCCTCGATTTGCCGCCTGACGCGAATCGCGGCCGAGAGCTGTTCGTCGACCTGACCTAGGCGCGCCTCTTTTTCGGCGATCTCCAGTCCAGTCTGTTGAATGGCTGTCAGAACGGGGCGACTCCATTCGCTGGCCGCGGCTTCCTTTTCCAAGATCTCCGCCTCCAGTTCAACAACTCTCAGAGAAGCCTTCTCCGCTTCGATTCTCAACTTGTTCAGCTCTTCCAGAGGGATGACTCCGTCATTGAATTGATCCTGGGCTTTGGCACGCAGTTCAACGGAAAGGTTCTCAATCCTCTTGGCAATCTCCAATTTCTTTTCAAGCAACTGGGTCTGTTTGGTGAATTGTTTCTTTGATTCGTCAGGCTTGTCTTCACTCAGAACTTTAAATTTGGAACGCAGGCCCACCAAGTCGATTTTCAGCTGAACCCGCATCGTTTGCAGCAGCATCAAAACTTCTTTGTGGGACTCGGGTGCCACACTTGACTGGGCAATCGCTTGATCCCGCTCAAGACTCTCCTTGGTAGCCGATTCGATCTCGATTTGGGTCGCTTCAAGCTGCTGATTCAGTGTGAGCCGTTTTTGTTCGACACTTTCCAATTCTTTTCTTTGATACTCAATTTGCTCGACGAGTCGTTCTTTCGGCCAGTCCCGCAGCGGAGCTTGAGCTTGAGCAGTTGCCGACATCATCGCCAGGCTACAAACGCAACAGATCAGAGGCCAGCGAATCAAACTATCTGAAAAGGTCATTTGGTTTCTCCTGCGTAAGGTAAAAAAATAATCGATGGTTCGTCGGAAAGGACTCAAAAGTTAGCCAGCAAGGACTTGGCTCGCTGGGCGGCGGCGGAATCGGGGAACTCACTGATCACGTAAAGCAACTGAGCCCGCACTCCGTCCGTCTTATAGCCGGAGAAAAGACTCGTCTCGGCTGTCCAAAAAATCGTCTCCGCTTTGAGTATGTCCTCGTCAAGCGTTAGTTCCGGTCCGCCCGATTCCTGAGCTTCCTCAAACGCCAGAATCGAAGACTCCGCTTGCCCCAGCTGCTGATAGGCCAGCTCAAGCTCCTGTATCAGACTGCGGAGCCGCTGGAGTTCGGCTAGCGTTTCAGCGGCTTTTGTCGTTGGCTCGAGCTGCAGGGTCGAAGATGTACTGGATGGTGTGTCAACCAGTTGCATCGGGCTGCGCGAGTTTAGCAGCGACCAGCCACAGTAAAGAGCGGCGACGATCCCTGCGGTTGTGATGGCGAGGATCCAGCCACGCTGGCGACGAAGACCTTTGCGGTCTCGGGTGTCCGGCGCGACCGAGTTTGCGCGCTCAAGCTCGCCAGCTGGCTGTCGCGAGAGCTCGAGCAACTGAGCCTGCAACTGCGGCGGGATCTCAATCCGACGCAATTCTGTCGCCAATTCTTGTTCGAATCGTCCATCACTCATAGGTACTTCGCTTCGGACTCCCAATTGGAGGCAAGAATTGTTTTTAGCTTCTGCCGACCGCGGTGCAGCCGCGAGAGGATCGTCCCGCGTGGAACTCCCAATAGCTCGGCAACTTCTTCCGTTGACCAGCCCTCCATGATGGTGAGGAGGATCGGTAAACGCTGGTCATCGTCGAGGCTGGCAATTGCAGTTTGGAGGCTATCCTTGAGCACGCGATCCTCGGCGGCCGTTACAGGTTCCAGGTTGAGCACCTCATGACGGTGCCGAGTTTCTTGAGAGAGCTGTTTGGTGAATTGATTGCGGAGGATGCCCATCAGCCAATATCGAATTCGATCCGGCTGCTGAATCTGATGCAGGTTTTTCCAAGCGGCCAAAAAGGTCTCCTGTACCAACTCCTGAGCCAACTCGTGACTGCCGCTCATCCGGTACGCGACGCGGTAGATCGAGTCAGCGAACTGCTCGACCGCCGACTGAAAAAGTTCGCGTCGCGTTTGATCCATGTGCATGTCATCTGCTGGGTGGTGCTGGTTTACAGTACTAGTACGGTTTGCTGGTAAACTGATTCCCAAAATCCCGAAACTAGGAGGAGATTAGCGGAAAAAGGCTGGCGCGACCGAAGGAAAAGTGAGCAGCCTCGAGTTTTTTTCTTGCTGCGCTGGGGACAGCGATTTTTTGAAAGCCTTGCGGAACTGCCAATCTTCTGGCTGCCGGGTGTTTCGTTTAGCCCCTAGCTTGACCGTTCCCTGCCAGCGTTTCGCTTGGACACACACAACATCGAGGCCAAGCTTGTCTTCGTTGATGACCCCGTCGATGCCGCCATCGTGTGAGTAGTTGGTTACGCGGCCCTCGCCAAACTGACCACCGTATCCCATCGCGTGGAGCAGCTTCACGACGATGTGCTCGAAGAACTGCGGCGAACATTCGATCAAGCGGCTTATCGACAGATCCTATCAGTCCGATCTTTTAACCACAGCAGGAGAGTTTGGGAGTTGGCCGCGAATCAACCATCGCATCGAGCCAACTAGACATCGGGACGCGCTGGTCAGGTTTTTCAGGTCACTGCCACTGGCGCTTTTCGCTAAAACCTCACGTCTGTTCGAAATCACGAAAGTGCCGTGTTTTACTGGGTTTCCGAGCACGGGACTCGTTTGGGGTGAGTCCCGTGGTTTAGAGCCTTTGGCCCCGATTTGAGCCTTTTTGGGTTCCGATGGGTGCCAACCGCGTCCCGTGGTTTGGAGACGAGCGAAGATTGGCATCTCGCAAAAGCCCCGAATTTCCGCGTATAAACGCGAAGACCCGCTGGGATGAGCCAGCGGGTCTTGAGCGGAATGGTCACGTTGCGGTGACCAAGTAGATGGAGGCGGCGTCCTAGACTCGCAACCTTGCTATGTGCTGGCGATAGATTGGGAAGGCAAATGGACAATCTGAGCCCTATCCGACCAGTCGGTATATCGCATATTTCGCAGGGGTAATCGCCTCTGCCCCAGATGGTTCAATTCTACTTTCAACTCACTACAATCCACTTTCTGGCCGCCCAGCGACCCGCCGAGTTCTCGAACGCTTTTTTTCAGAATTTCCTGCAGCGCCGGACAGCAACACCAGCTAACCCAGCAGCGTCGGTGTTCCGAGTCCAACAAAAGCGATGACCGAGCGATCCACTGGTTCGATGGATGTCTGAATGTATGGAGTAAAGCCTGAGATTGACCAACAAAACGCGAAGTTGAAGCGATGCAAATCTGATTGTTGTCGTGGATCGCCCTAAGATTACCCTTGAATTCCGGGCCAATTGCCCAGGAACGCCAATACGTGAATCAATCAACCTAATAGCGCCGAGTTCTCGAACGCTTTTTTCCAGAATGTTCTGCAGCGCCGGACGGGTACTCGGTCGTCGTCGATGCTACCGGAACGGAAGTTTTGCTTGCCTTTGGGGAGGATCCGCAGACAAGTAGAGCGGTGGCGGAGTTTGTGGTTCGCTCGCTATTAAGTTACTCCCGCCCGTAACTTCCCGTCTGCGTCAGAAGAGTTTGAAAACTCGATTCAAATTGGCAGACGTGCTCGCCGTAGACTTCGATAATGGACGCTCATGAACGCTGATTGGTTTCCAACTAGTTTTTCCGGTATAAAGACCGGATGACTGTAAGCGGAAAAGTACTCTTTTTCCACTCTCTGAAATCTACTTTCTAGCCGCAAAGCGGTTCGCCGGGTTCTTGAACGCGTTTTTTTAAACATACAACGTCGGGGGATGAACTTGAAGCCCCACACTACTCTTTTCCGAGTTGGGTGTAAGCGGGAGTACGTTTTAGTTCAGCTAGCATCAATCATTTTGGCGTCTCCTAAGATGCGATCGATAATTGCACTTAACTCTGCGGAGAGATCTGTCGTAGTCATGTCAAGTTCCTCGAGAATCACAATCATACTCGATAGAAGCAAGTCAAGGGCCCGCGATAAAGTATTCGCATCCATATCGACGGACCGATCGAATGGAAGGAAAACAGTATACTCGACATCTTTATCTCGCTTGAATACCGTAGGTCCTTTGATTTCTGGCTTAGCCAAACCCTCTTTTGCGCTCATCCTGAATATGATGTCGTATTCGGGTCCGTACAGGTCAGCGAACTTCTGAGAAGTCCTCACCTTAGCAGACAATAGGTCGCTTAGGTACTTCTGAAATCGGTGGTTAAAAGGGTACGACACACCGGCTTCGGGGTAGATCTGAGAAACGTAGACACTCATAGTTTGAAGCTCTTCCAATTTCCGATAAGGAGAAATCCGGTTTCTTTGAAGTTCTGGAGAATGCGTGCGTGCTCGGCGGCCTTTGCGGTTTCTGTAGTAACTCTTCCTAGATCTTCGACGACCTTACCAATGACGTTTCCTTTGCCAAAAATCTTTTCAAACTTTCTGACCTGTTGGTGCAGACGAGTAGGAAGTCCGCTTGACTGAGTTATGCGGCCAAGGTCAGCTTTGCCGATCTTATACAGTGCCCCGTTAATGTTTATCTCGTAAAGTCCAAAATGGCCCACCGCGTTATTAAGATTGAGGTTTGGGCACGAATTATGCACCACCACGCCCAGCTCGCCGACTTGGTAGACGTGCTCGCCGTGGACTTCGATATTGTAGACTGACTCCGCGACGCGCGAAAGTGTAACGCCCAACACGGCCGCAAGTCCATCGAGTCCCTGAAGAGTCTCGCCCTCGATCAGCTCACCTAGCGGGACCCATTCCTGGCAATCGACTGACCACACAGGGTGGATGGTCGTTCCGGTGATCGTTTCGACAGTGCCATCAGCACCTAGCACATCCACGCTGGCTACGACATGGACTTCGCGGGTAACAAACCGTGCGGTGACCACGGAGCCTTCGCCGTCGGCGATTGGTGGGCAATCGTCGATGGCAGTGACTAAAGCTAGCCCGGAGGCTTCGAGTTCAGGGAGATTCAGCGGCAGCATGCGGCCAGCGCAAAGGCCGTTGCGTAGAATCCAGGAGCGTGGCCGGATAATCTCGGCGTCTACGATACCGCCATCGCTGCGTTCGACGGTGATCGAAAGCTTGGCCCAGGTGGCTTGGTCGGGCTCCGACGTCAGCGTTTATCAGCGGTTTAAGAACTCAAACCGCTAATGGACGCTGATGAACGCTAATGGACAATCACATGGTCTACTTTCAACTCTCTCTAATCTACTCTCTAGCCGCCAAGCGGCTCGGGGTTCTTGGTCGGATCCGTAACCGCAGTACCGTGCTGATCATCTCGCAAACCGCCACAGAGACAAAGGACCGCGCAACGTACCAAGTAGCGATTGACCACGTTGAGAGCGCCAAGGTACGTTCCGCCGTCGGTCTTTGTCGGCGACTGTACTTAGGTAATTGAGATCGTCGATGCCAATGCGGTCACTTAGGTGCGTTACCCCGACCGCTGCACGTACCCTACGACTTACGACCTACGAACACTCCGCGGGACCCGGATAGCCTGGTTTTTCATACCTCTGCCATAGGCCATTTTCGCTAAAAATTCGACAGGCGACAAAATCGCAAACATCCATGTTTTTACAGGGTGAAATGCCCCGGGACTCGTTTGGGGGTGAGTCCCGCGATTTAGAGCCTCTTACCCCGAATTGAGCCTTTTGGGCGTGTCATGGTCATCGAGCGTCGGGCAAGAAACCCAAACAGCCAAGAGAGTGGAGGGTAACAGCCAAGAGAGTGGAGAGTAGAAAGTAGACCGAGTAGCCAAGAGAAAGTGGCGATTTCGCAATCCTTTGTCCCTAGGTAGGTCTCCGGGGGGCTTCATGCTCTACTTTCCACTTTCTCTTGTCTACTCTCTATTGGCCTTGTGGCCAATGGAGGCGGGGGGAATCGAACCCCCGTCCCGAGATATTTCCACGACAGCTTCTACGTGTGTAGTTGCCAATTTGTTTCTCGTCCGCCTTGACCCCTGGCAACGGGGTTCGCAACAGACCAACCAGGAACTTTGTCTAGCTTTCCGCGTACTTGGTGTGACGGTCAGCGATCCGGATTTGCTACCGGCTTTTGGGCGCTTCCGGCGGGCTCCCTCAGCCAGGGCGGCCTAAATTAGGCTGCCAATGCGTAGGTATCTTCTGCAGATACTGTTTGGTCAGCTTTTTACGTGGCCAACTGACCAACCACGACACGCCACCGGCGCTTCTAGCTATCCGGTCGAATCCAATTCGCCCCCTTACACCCTTCATGGTATTCTGAAAAGAAGCTTTGCGAAAGGAGCCAAGGTCAACACCGTCACAATAATGCCCTGCAATCGGCCTTAAACCGCTAAAGACCCTCTCGCGATTGAAAAGACATTTAGTTCCTTCGCTAGTTAACCCTCGACTTAACCGAATCGTTTACCGAATAAACCACCGAAAGAATTCCCTTGGCTTCTCCTCCGTTTGATGTCCTGTTCGAAGATAATCACCTCCTGGTGGTTAATAAGCCCGTCGGTTGGGTCACGCAAGGAGCTCTTCCAGGAGCTGCAAGTTTGCTGGAGGCCGCTAGCGAGTACATCAAACAAAAATATGCCAAGCCTGGAAATGTTTTTCTCGGCATCGTCAGCCGCCTCGATAAATCGGTCTCCGGAGTCTGCGTCATCGCTCGTACCAGCAAAGCTGCAGCTCGACTCTCAGAGCAATTTCGCCAACGTTCCATCGACAAAACCTATCTCGTGGTCGTGCATTCCACCGAGCCAATTTCAATCGATCATAAAACCATCCGCCTCACGCACTGGCTCAGGCAACGCCCCAGCGACGAAGCGGTTCAGGTCGTTTCGCAAGCAACAGCGGAAGCCAAGCAAGCTGAACTGACCTATCGCGTCGTATCGGATTTGGGCTCCGGGTACTACCTGCTGCACGTCGACTTAGAAACAGGTCGAAAGCACCAAATCCGTGTCCAGCTCGCTGCCACCGGGTTACCGATCGTCGGCGATAAACGCTATGGAAGCCAAAGGAGTTTCGAAAGCGGCATCATGCTCCATGCCCTCCAGCTCGATCTCCTCCACCCTACCCTACGACAAGAAGGTTCCAGCGAACCAGTGGCTCTGCACTTCGTCGCGCCACTTCCAACCGCTTGGATCAAACGCTTCCCAAAGCTCGCCCAGCAGTCACTAAAGTTCTGAAACCTTCTCTCTGCTTTCCACCGACATCCGCTCGTCTCACTTATTGACGCAACGGACAACCGCCAATCGATCACCGAGAGTCTTGCTCTCTCGGTTAAAGCCCTTGTCTTGTTGGGGTTTAAATGTATACTTTATTTTTGTATATCATTTGAGGCTTGCGGATTATCTCGCCAATCGCAAGCAACTTCCGGGAGGCTGGATCGCAACTGAGGGGTCGCAACGGAGTGTCTATGAAGCGAGGAAGAGTAAAAAACAATCAGGAACTGCTGCGCATCGTTTCCGGAGGACAAACGGGAGTCGATCGCGCTGCGCTCGATGTCGCCTTCGCCCTCGGGTTACCGCAAGGTGGCTATTGTCCACGCGGTCGCAAAGCGGAAGATGGTCGCATCGCCTCTCATTACCCGCTGATCGAACTGGAGAGCGATGATTACGCTGTTCGTACCGAACGCAATGTGCTCGAGTCCAGCGGCACACTGATTCTCTATCGCCGAAAAATGACCGGCGGCACGCTGCTCACCTTTCGACTGGCGCGACGACATCGAAAGCCATACTTCTTGGTTCGGCTGGATCGTAAACTCGATTACCCAGCGGCTCAAAACTGGCTAGAAGAAAATAAGATCGAGGTGCTCAATGTCGCTGGACCCAGGGCAAGCACCGATCCGGAAATCTACGAATTAGCCGCCGGTTATCTCTGGGAGTTATTGCAAGAATTCCCACGAGTTCGAATCAGCTGAGTCGCGGTACTTGAGTTTCATTACCTGAAGCTCATGATACCACGATCTAGGCCAAGCCGAGTCCTTCGATACGGAATCGGAATGATGAAATAGTCCAATAAAGCAATCGAATTACGCAGCTCTGCGCTGCGGCGTTTGACGATTTGGATCACCGAACTCCAGCACACTGCGATCCAGTGGTAGAGTCGGCAGCGCGGTCGCTCCGATCTGATGCAGCGCACTAGTCGAACCGTACCAAGCATGTCGTTCGATACAGGTTAAAATACGCTGGGCCACTTCGAGGCAACGTGCCGCTTGAGCGCCTGTTACTTGTGGAGCGTTGCTCGTGGTAATCGCCTGAATAAAATCCTTCTGCTCCTCTAGGATCGCGTTGGAAGGTTTCACTTCCAGTTCATTCTTGGGAAGCCAGCGCTGAAAAAGTTCTTCACGAACCGACTGACGAACTTCTGGAGCGAGTTGGTCGAAATCGATCTCATGCCTCGCGATCGCATCACAGGGTTGGGTGATTTTCGCTGAGGGAACAGAAAAGTCGAGGTCAACCCATCCCTGCGCAGTGACGGCATTCATGGTGCGCATCGGCTGTGGTGAAACTCGCGATGCCTTCAGAGTGGCGATACAGCCATCGTCGAATACGATTCTAGCTGTGGCCCAATCTTCTTTGGATCCTAGTAGCGATTGTCCAAACGCCTCGATGCGGCGAATCGGACTGTCGTTGAGTTGCAAGACTAGGTCGAGATCATGGATCATCAGATCATGGACAACGCCGATATCGGTGCTTCGTCCCGAGAAGCCACTGCATCGATTGGTCTCAACATATCTGACATCTTGCAAAAAACTTTGAGCGGCCTGCCAGGCGGGATTAAATCGCTCTACATGTCCCACTTGCAGGACGACTTGAGATTGCTCGGCTAGGTCGACCAGATCATGCGCTTCGTCGACGACGGAAACCATCGGCTTTTCGATCAGGCAATGGATGCCAGCTCGAAGCATTTGCGAAGCGATTCGATAATGATAGGTGGTGGGAGATGCAATAATCGCAGCGTCGATTATTCCAGGAACAGCTTCGTAGTCAGCAAACGTTGGAAGTTGTAAATCTCTTTCTACAACTTCTCTCGCGGCAGCGATAGGATCGATCACTCCAACGATCTCGACGCCACTATGCTGCTTGAGAAGCTTGGCGTGTATTTTTCCGAGATGTCCTGCTCCGATGACCGCGACTCGTAATGGACTCACGCAGCTCTCCTTTTATCTCGGCCGCGTCCGTGTCGGCCTTCGCTGGAATCATCGATGAAGTCGAATAGTACGGCAACTTCGGGCAAGTACATGCCATTGGCCGTTAGAATTTCCTTGGCATGGGTCACGCCGACCCGTGAGCGATAGAGCAAGCGATGGGCTTCCGATAAAGCGCGGATCGCTTGAGCACTAAAATTCTTTCGTTTTAGGGCAACAACATTCACGCAGCGTGGTCGAGCCGGAAGGCCCTCGCAAAGCATGTAAGGAGGAACGTCTTGCAGCACGCGACTAACGCCGCTCACAAAACTGTAACATCCAATTCGTGCATAATGGTGAACCCCTACCCCACCGCTGATCGTAGCATCATGCATCACATGAACGTGACCACCCAACATGACATTGTTAGCCATGATCACACGATCGCCAACCTTGCAGTCATGTGCGACATGAGAACAAGCCATGAAGTAGCAGTTGCTTCCGACGGAAGTGATGCCATCTTCTTTTTCAGTTGCTCGGTTTACGGTAACGGATTCCCTCAGGATATTGTTATCACCAATGATCACCTGCGTAGGTGAACCTTGATAGCTCAGGTCCTGTGGTTCTGCGCCGAGTACAACACCAGGGAAGCAATGATTATTGCGACCTAAGATGGTATTGCCAATAATGGTCACATGGTTTTCCAACCGAGTTCCACGACCAATCCGCACATGGGGACCAATAACGCAATGGTGACCGATACGGACTTCATCATCGAGTTCGGCTCGCGGGTCTACCACCGCTGTATGGGCAATGATTGTTGCCATGGCTAGTTCCGGTTTAGGTCAGGTTGTCAGCCCCTTCAGGCAGTCAACGGGTTCAGGTTGAAAATAGTTGAATACATTCAAGCTGCTTTGAGGGCAACATGAATTTCGGATGAATGAAATCTTATTTTCTCCGCCATTCTTCCATTCATGGAATGGCCGGAGCGACAAGCGATGATGCGACCGCAAATGTCGTAACCACATAACGCTAAGTCACCGATTAAATCGAGCAATTTATGGCGAGCGCACTCATCGGGATATCTTAGGGTATTGTTGATAGGTCCTTGATCTCCGAAAACCAGCAAGTCACGATCGGTGACATGCTGTGCTAAGCCCTGCTGCTGAAGGTAGGCTGCATCTTTCTCGGAAATGAAGGTTCGAGCCGCTGCGATATCTTCCATAAAGCAAGCTGGCGATAAGACGCAGCCACTGATACCCGAGGGGATCGTCTGCCCAGGACCGAAATCGAGTCGGTATTCCAAATGCAAACGATGATCGCCGGTTGGATACGCTGCGAGGTATTGTCGCGAATCACCTATTCGTTCAGTCGAGGTGATGACGCGAGCTTGACGATAGCTGTTTTGTTTTTCGATGCCCGCTTGGCGAACCGCTAACGCAATCGCCAAAGCACTTCCATCGAGACCTGGCATTTCAGGACCGTCACACATCACCAAGACATTGTCGATCTGCAACGCATACAACGCCGCCATGACATGTTCAACCATATCGACTTCAGCGTCATTCTCACGAAGGCGCGTTCGAAGCGACATCTCTTGGCGATTCTCTGTCACTGCGCGAATTCGTGGTTGTCCAGGTAGATCGGTGCGGACGAAGCAGATTCCCGTATCAGGATCCGCTGGCAAGAAGGTTAATTGAATTGGCCGACCGCTCCAATAGCCACGGCCGCCGACTTGGCAGTTATGCTGGATCGTATTTTGATACCGTTGGAACTGCATTCACATCCCTGCTGCCAAATATCTTTAAAACTTGGCTAATGTGGTTAGCTGTTCATCCTGAACAACTTGAGAACACATTAGCGATCTCTCTTTTCGAAATTTGTTTGTAGTGATGCGGCAAACGAATCGCTTCGTCTGCCGCATCGCTACGGCGTTGTTGTCTCTTCGTATTATCGTCTAAAAGTTTTAGTAGCTTCTCGTGTCAAGTAAACGGATCTTTAACAGGATACACTAAGGCTTTAAGCGATTTGGTGGATGTGGGCTCGCATCGAGGCGGTCGATGGCGACAGCCTCGACGAAGCGTAGTAAATTATTGGCGACGGGTACCAGCGGCACCGGCAGCGGCTGGTGCTTTGGCTGTCTGGGCGGCAGGAGCCTGTGCCGACTGCTGCTTGAGGTTATTCAAAACCCAATCGGTCAAGTCGACATTGCCACTGTGATACAAGACGCTCTTGGCCAAACCACGTTGTACGGTAGCTGGAGCCTTGGGGTCCATCTCTTCGCGATTGAAGGTGATGACCATGTCGATGCCCTGGCTTTCTGCCAACCACTTCACCATGGAATGAACCTGCTGATAGTTCTTATAGAAAACTTCAGCTCGCTTCTCGACGAGTTCCTTTTCCTTGCGTCCCATGTCTAACTGGAGGGCAGCTTCTGCTTCAGCAAGTTTTTCTTCGCCTTGTTTGAATTCCAGAGAGTCATCTTTGAACTGCTTGAGAGCTTCAAACTGCTTGACCAATTCCTGACGCTTCTTGGTGAGTTCTTCCTGATAGCTCTTGGCCAAGCTTTCAACCGCTTCTTGTTCCGACTTCATGGTCGGGTGATTGCGGAAGATATGTCCGATGTCGATCAAGGCGATTCGGGCTACTGGCCAAGCAGCTGTGGGAGCAGCTTGCGGAGCGGCTGCACCACCCGCTGCCGGAGCTCCATTTTGTGCCATAGCACTGACACCGACCAAGCAAACCATTGCCGCTACGGCAAAACAATTCCTAATTCGCACTGCTGGCACTCCCTTACTACTGATGCGTGTTTTTCGATGCATGCACTATCCATGCATTTTTTTAACTTCTGCTTGGATGACCGTTTGTTGGCAGCTCCAAAAGCTTCGCAACAAAGTCGTAGATTCCAAGATAGTTTCACCGCTTAAGCATCGCATTCCTGCGCGAGTACTTAAGCGGCGTCGTATTTTGCCGAAGTCGGCCGTTGGGGTAAATAGCGAAATTCGAGTGAATCAACCTATTTTTAGCCCCGTCCCAGCTCTACCTCGATAGTCAATTCCTCTTCGTTTCTCTTGATTTTTACCGCTGTTTTTTCCCCTGGCTTTTTGCGAGAAAGCACCTGAGGAAGATTGGTTGGCTTAGAAATTTTTTGACCGTCAACTTCCAAAACCACATCCCCGGACATCAAGCCTGCTTTTGCCGCCGCTCCACCGTCGACCACGGTGTCGATGACGCATTTACCATCTCCGGCATCTTCTTTGAGGTTCACGCCTAAGACAGCTCGTGGCCGGCGATTGCCGCGAACATCGGCAACGCCTTTGACATCAATGAAGGTCGGCTTGGTTGGCTGAGTTGACAATGTCTGCACCAACTCTGTGACCATATCGGTTATACGGACGATGCCGATTAGATTGATTTTGTCGAAATCGTCGCTTGGTCGATGATAGTCGTTATGCAGGCCTGTAAAGAAATGAAAAACAGGGACTTTCTTTTCGAAAAATGATTGGTGATCGCTCGGTCCCCGCCCCGCCGGATCCTTACTCAACTGAAATTTATGCTTGCTATTCAGTTGATCGATCATGCTATCAAATTCGGTGGCGGTGCCGGTGCCGAAGACCGTCAGTTGGTCTTCGTTAAGGCGACCGACCATATCGAGATTAACCATGGCGACGGTGTCTTCCAGAGCGAATCGAGGGTTTCTCACATAATGAGCGCTTCCTAGTAGTCCCCGTTCTTCACCACTAAATGCCATGAAGACCACGGTGCGTCGGTTCTCGGACGTATCGGCTGCCATGCGGTGAGCGATTTCTAGCATTGCGATGGTGCCTGAAGCGTTGTCGTCGGCACCGTTATGGACAGCGATCGTGCCGGGAGCGAGTGAACCAGGGCCACCCATACCGACGTGGTCATAATGGGCACCAACGACGATGATTTCCTTAGCCAGATTACCTTTGCCTGCCAGTACGCCGATCACATTTCTTGCTGTGATCTGCTGCTGTTGAACGTCGGTCTCACCATCGGCAGTCCAGCCTGCCAATTCCACGGTGCGAGGTTTCAAATCGCTATCGATAGCTGCTTCCAAGTCGGCAAGCGTTTGCCCCAAAGCTGCTTTGAGCAAACCGTCAATCGATTCGCGAGTGCAGAATAGCGTTGGAATTCGATCTTCGCTCAGGGCTCGACCGGCACCGTTGACATCCAGCAGCATATCGCTGGATTGATCGAGTTTGAGTTCAGCGGCTTGCAGTGCTGTGTTTTCCGCTTTTAGTTCTTCTCGGAACTTTGTTAACGCTACGGGATCGTTCTGTAGAGCAGGTTCATTCCAGCGTGCGCTCAGCTCGCCGAGCTTTTTCAGGCTGGCAGCGATCTGATTGCGTTTGTCTTGTTCGGCTTGCGCAACGGTTGAACTATCGTTGACAACAATGATTGCTGCTGCTTTGTGAACAGCCGCATTAGCTTCCTTGGCCGTGAAGAAAGAGTTTTGAGAAGGTTGCGTGCCATCAAAGGGGCTATTGGGATCGTTCGGACGGGGTTCTTTGCGCAAAACGATCACGATTTTGTTCGTAACATCGACACCTTGGTAATCATCATAATTCAAGTCTTTGGCTGTGATTCCGTAACCTGCAAAGACGACTCCTCCGACGAAACTTCCGTTGCGACCAAGGCTCAGCGGGGTGAACTGTTGAAGAAAGTTCAGCGCGATCGTTTCTCCGTTTTCTTTGCGAAAGACCAAACGGTTGTGTTCATTGGGACCAACTTTGTTTTCACCGGCGATACCAAAATTTTGAAAAGGCGTCTGGTCAAAAAGTGCGGTATCGAAACCGAGTTCCTTGTAGCGTTCAGCGATATACTCGCCTGCCTGTACCAGCCCATCGGTACCGACCCCACGCCCCTGGCGATCGTCGGCTGAAAGGTAACTCAAATCGCGTGCGATACGATCCGCTGCGGTGCTCTTTTTCGCCACGGGTGTTGCTTCTTGATAGCCACTGGCGATCGAATTAAAAAACGATGCAGTAAAAAGCGAAGCGGCCAAAAAACAACCAGCGATTTGAAATATAGGGCGATTAAAAAACGGGGTGCTAATACCAACGCGTCGATTCTCAATCGAGAAACCACGCAGCGAGGAAAATAAGTTCATGAAACCAACCTTACTGAAATAATTGCGACATAAAATTTATGGTAGCTTCCCAAACCATCACCGTAAGTTACCCTCCGGAAAAGATTTGGTAGTCCGTCAAGCGATGTAGCCGTCAGTCCTCAACCAGCCTAAATTAAAGGCTTGGAAAATGGTACCGCCGCAGGCTCTCTGAGCACTAAGTTTACAGGGATTTATTCACGTCAGGTATCCAATGAACGCTGCAAATTCTCAAAATCTAAAATCATCGTCCCTTTTAGATGCTGCTCAGTCCGTTTTAGCCGTTGTAGATGTCCAGGGTAAGCTGATTGAGCTCATCGATCAAAACGCTGCGATCGTGTCAGCTATTCATACTTTAGTCGATGCCGCCGAAGTATTAGGAATCCCTAAAGTCTGCACCGAGCAATATCCTGCAAAGCTCGGTGAGACAATTTCGGAATTAGCAGTGAAACTTCCAGAGCGACTTCCCAAACGGATGTTTAGTGTTCGAGAATGCGAAGCAATTTTTCGGCAGCACTGGGATGCTGGAAAGAGATCTGTCGTGATTTGCGGTATCGAAAGCCATGTTTGTATCTTGCAGTCGGCCTTTGATCTGCTAGCTGCTGGCTGGCATGTCTATGTTGTTGCTAACGCCATTGGTAGTCGGCTCTCGATTGATCATCAACTCGCATTACGTCGCATGGAAATCGCTGGTATCGTTCCTGTCAGCTACGAAATGGTTCTGTTTGAATGGTGTGAGACTTCGCTTCATCCCAAGTTTCGCGAGATCAGTCGGTTGGTTAAAGGGGGATAGGTGATTTTCGGGAAATGGTTGGTTGAGTAGTGGTGGTGTTTGAGCGCGAGCACGGGCACGGGCACGGGCACGGGCACGGGCACGAGCACGAGCACGGGCACGGAGTAGGGATGAAATGTTACATCAGCGTTGGATGGCCAACATCTTGCGCCTCTGGATAAGTTCGAATGGGCCAATGAAGTGTGAAGGCTGTTCCCTCGCCCACGGTGCTTTCGACATCGATCGAGCCCTGATGTTCGCGGAGAATCTTTTGGCTCACAGGTAAGCCCAAGCCGGTGCCACGATTTCCTTTGCGAGATTCAAATACCGAAAATATTTTTCCGAGATCCTCCGCCGCAATTCCGCTACCATTATCCGAGATACGAATCGCAACTTGATCGCCTGACGGACAACTTAACTCAATTTGCACTCGCGCATTTTCTCTATTCTCCGTTGCATCGATTGCATTGCCCACAACGTTCAAGATCGCTCGATGCATTCCCTCTGGATCACAGCTCACCAAAGGAAACATTTCCGGTTTATTCCAAATCAACTTTACTCCAGACTCCGTGGCTCGAGTCTGCATTAATTCACAGACGTCGCTGATTGTCTCGCGAATATCGCATGACTCTAGATTCGGCTGACGCTCTTTGCTGAAGGAGAGCATATCCATGACCAACGCTGAGATGCGATCTTGATTGCGTTCGACGATTCGCCAGCCACGCTGGATCACGTCAATCGACTGGCTTTTGATCCCTTCGTCAACAAGGTAACTTCCACCCCGAATGCCTTGTAGAATGTTCTTGATGTGGTGCGACAAGGTTGCGATCGTATGACCCATCGTCGCTAATCGCTCCGATTGCAGTACCGCTCGGTAGTAGGAAGTATCTTCGATCGCTAAAGCTGCTTGCTGAGCAATAATCACCATCATCTGCAAGTGATCTTCGGTGAGGCAATGTTCCGATCCTGATTCAACATACTGCCCAGCGGAGCGGGTTGTGTCGACATAAATCGCTCCGACCAGTCCATACCTTCCCTGCATCGGTACGCACAACGCTTCGCGAATTCCTGCCTGAACAATACTCGCCGTTGCATCCCAGCGTTGATCCTCTAACGCGTTGCTGGTTAGTACTCCCTCTCGATGTTCGATGACATAATCGAGAATCGTTTTACTGATTTCGATTCGATCATCGACGCGTACTGGGCGTCGGTTCTTTCTCGCGGCAGGTTGAAGTTGATTCGATTCCTCATCGAGCAGCATGATACAGCCACGGTCGCATTGGATAGAACCGAAAATCAGTTCCAGGATCTGATTGAGCAGCTGATCTATATCGAGTGTACGACGAATCGCTTGGGATGTCTCGTAAATGATCTGCCACTGATTCGATGGAGTCGCAGCGGTAGGAGGTGTATCTTTCTGAGAGCTAACAACCTTCGGGTCAGTCGAATTTGCTGGGAAAGTAAAGCTCCGCCGAATACTTGATAACTCGGCGGCCTTTACCTGACGAACAATCTCGACTCCATAATCCGACGAAGAAGGTACCGGCTCAGCTCCGCCAGTGAAAATCATGAGCGATTTACCGATCTGGATACGATCACCCGAACGAATCGTCTCTTCCGTGATACGTCGACCGTTAACAAACGTCCCGTTGGATGAGCCAAGATCAATGATTCGATAGTCGTTCTCGTTGATTTTTTGCACCTCAGCATGGCGACGCGATACTTCGGTGTCCTGCAATTGAATTGGATTGGTCGGATCGCGTCCCAGAGTCGAAGGGGTTTGACGCAGCACAAAGTGCCTGCCCTGATCTTTGCCGCGGATCACATACAACGAGGCCATGATTGTCCTTTACTTTGATTTGTGTGAAGGAGAGCTGCGGCACGCGTGGCTGCAGTAGATAACCTCGTCCCAGTTCTTCTTCCACTTTTTTCGCCACTGAAAGGGACGCTGACAAACAGGACAAATCTTGGTCGGCAATTTCATTTTCCGATCGCGATTACGGTTCATCCGTCGCTCATCCCCGTACTGTTATTTCGTGTCACTAGTCAGCACAAATTATCGACTCGTTCTATCCACAGATAAATTCATTTTATGTTCACCCAGTGCTCTTGCCACCGAGGCTACGATCACATCACCCGCTCCAGCTTCAAGCAACGATTTGGCTACTTCGCTCGCAGTCGCTCCAGATGTCAGAACATCGTCGACTAATAAAATCGAAGCACCTATCCATTTCTTGGGCAACTTGGCGCGAAAAGCCGCTTTAACATTTTCACCTCGCTCTGACGCTCGCAATGTACCTTGCTTGCGTGTTGCGCGAGATCGCCAGGCGTACTTTTTGGACCAAGGTAATTTTAAGGTCAAAGCGATCGATTCGGCGAGCACTTCGGCAGTTGATATTTTTCGTGTTAGGCGGCGCAGCCAATGGGAGGGAACTGGCATTACCAAATCGATCTCCTCTGAGACGCCACATGCACGAACTCGTTCCGCCAACAGTTTTCCAAAATACATCGTCGTGGTCTCTTGGTATGGCTGCTTCATCCCAATCACCAACTGTTGCAGCAAACCACTGTAGGGGCCTAATGCTACTGCCCGACTAAAAGACCATTTGCGTCCATGGCAGCGTAAGCAGCCATCAGTTTCCGGCACCACTGCCGGAAGCGGCGCCCCACAACGCAAGCAACCATGATGGATCAGCCCTAGTTGACTATAGCAATGCTGGCAAATAAGAGCGTCGCTGGTGGATAGTAATTTTTGGCAAGCGACACATTTCGGAGGAAGGGTTAGGTCTAAGAGGTCCATTGCGATTCCCCGAAGGCTACGCAACGGAGAGTTGAGATAGGCTATGGCAGTGCGGTAGCGATCTGAACCCTCGCTTCGTACCACCCCCTCACTTACGACCGATTCATCGATCCGTTTGCCGACGACCATTTCAGAATCCTGATCGTTGCATTTGCTGGCATTGTTATCTGCCACTTGAGGATTCGATGGGGCTATGTCCGAAGATGCAACCGAATCGAAAGCATGGGCTTTCAATCTTTTTTCGTGGTCATCGGTTGATAGTGGGTCATTGGCCATGAACAGATCGCTCAACTGACTCGGAAAGTCTCGGTTTGATTATTGAAAAAGCAGCGAAGTCCTACTGATTTCAACAGAAAAAGCTATAGGTGACAACCACTACACACGTACTGCCTCTATTCGAGGAGCTATCGATGCAATCGAACAGGATGTTTCCCTTGACCTTGAGGAATGATTTTATCTACATTTCCAAAGCCCTAGCAGCTTATCGTTTGCGGGGAGAAGTTTCAAAGAGATAACGGTTTCTACCATGACTATGATTGATCGCTACATTCTGAGGCTTTATCTGCGAGTGCTGCTACTGAGCTTCTCGAGTTTGGCCGGTTTGTTGGTGATCATCAATTTATTCGCAAACCTTGATGATTTCATCGACTATGGAAAAAAACAAGGCGGCATGGCGGCCATCTTATTTCTCTATTACGGCCCATTTTTGCTCAGTCTTTTCGAGCGTCTCTGTGGTCTATTAGCGATGATGTCGGTCCTTTTCGTGGTGGCGTGGTTGTATCGCACCAACGAGTTTACTGCTTTGATGGCAGCAGGGATCAGTAAAGGAAGAGTTGTTCGGCCGCTCTTAATTGGTTCGTTGGTCGTCGTTGCCGGGGCAGCGATCTGCCGTGAATTGGTGATTCCCAAATATCAGGACATTTTGGATCGCAAGCCCCAGGACTTGAATGGCGAATTGCCGCGGCAACTTAAGCCTGCTTACGATCGAATCACCGGCGTGCTGATTGGTGGACGTCATCTCTTACCCATGAAAAATGAAGTGGTCGATGTGTCGTTGCGGATGCCGCCTGCACTGTGGCGTGAAGGTCGACAGATCCTTGCTTCCAATGCCGTCTACGAAAAAGCAGAAGGAGATCGGCCCAGCGGCTATCGATTACGAAACGTTTCGAGTCCCGCGAACCTAGCCGAAAAGGATGATCTTGTTTTGGGAGATCGGCCGGTATTACTGACGGCAAACAAACATAATTGGTTGCAGCCGGGTGAATGTTTCCTGGTGACGGATGTTGATTTCGAGCATTTGAGAGGTGGTAATTCCTGGAAACAGTATGGTTCAACCTATGAAATGATCCAGCGATTGTATCGCCAAAATGTGCATTACTCAGCTGATGTCAAGGTTCGAATTCACAGTCGCATTGTGCAGCCGATTCTCGATTTCTCCTTGGTGTTACTCGGCTTGCCCATTGTGCTAACAAGACCGGATCGACATCTGTTTTGGTTAGCGGGTGCCTGCTTTGGGGTCGTAGGTTTTTTTATGGGAGTGACGATCGCGATTCATGCACTGGGTGAAACCGGTTCGCTAATCGACCCTGCTCTGGCCGCCTGGATACCAGTGATCCTCTTTATGCCACTGGCTTGGGCACGCGTCCGCTGGGCTATGAAGACTTAGTGGGCCATGAGAACTCTAGTCTCAATTCGGTAAGCCAAGCTCCATTCAAAGCCTGCTTTGCGGAAGTCGATTCCATCAAAGTGAATCGATAGATATCTAACGACTAGAACAACTTACCATTTGTTGCAGACGCAGTTTCAGATGTTGGAGTCGTGCTCTACCACAAGCGATTCGAAGGAACTCTCACAAAGGCATCGTGGTCGTGATGAGCCATTATCAGATAGAGTTGTGGTTCGACGAACGAGTAACGTAGGGCGTATCAACGAAAAATGCCGGTCACTAGGACCGGCATTTGTTGTAATCATCTTCTATGAGCAAAGCTGTCGACTGTTGCCGCTTCGTCTCGCAGATGATGTTCTATTCGAAATTGTACGATTCATTGGCAGGATCAAAATCCTTGTCATTCAAGCCAACATTTGGTTTGAGGTTCAAGTAGGTGTACTCTTCGATCACTTGGGGTGAAGCACCTTTCTCCTCAGGCCAATCGTAGGCTGCGTAGCGAATTGGAACCTGCATTTCATCATCGATGAAGATCTGAGCGATGTGGAAATCGTATACAGGTTTCTTCTCTGCATGTGTTACTTGAAGAACGGTGCACTCCCGATCGCCAATTTTCGCACCGCGTCGGAAAGTGACTTCGCAGGGACCGATCTTCTTATCGCGTTCGCCACGTTCAATCAATTTGGTTACTAGGTTCTCTACGCCGATGTCGGTGAGAGGGTAACGCTGGCCACTCATCGCTAAACCGCTGGTTGGGCTCAGTGGGATCGCGGGAATCAAACGTCCCTTCAAGCCTCCTTCGTGAGCCAACAGATTACCGTCACGTTGGTTTTCAACGTAAAGTACTTCGCGACCCTTGAGCGAGCTTGGCTTCAAGAAGGTCAGGTAGACGGAGAACGGGGTAACGACCTCGCCATCTACCACTTTGCGATTGCGAATCTTGCAAGCGATGTATTCATAGTCACCGAGTTCATCACCGATCCGTTCGCGTTTGACGATCGTGGCTGTGTAGTCGTTGACTTCAGACTGAATCCGTTGAAGCGCTTGACGAGCCATATCGAGGGCTGGATCAAGCGGATGGCTGGACGCGGCACCTGCAGCATCTTTCTTGCTGATTCGATAAACCGGCTCGTTGAATCGCGATTCTTCCTGAGAGTATGCATTCGGAGCGACCGAAAATGTTGCACCCGCGAGTATCAGCAAAAACTTCGTCCCTAAACGCATCTTGTCTTCCTTTCCCTGGAGCGGGATCAACGGCCCGACCTTATCATGCGGCAAAAAGCCGCCTAGCCCATCCGGCTTAACATTTATCAGCTTTCCACGGACGAATCCGCAGCTTTAACAATTGCCCTCTTTCCACCACTACGACCCGTACGTCTTAACGGCTCGAAATGTTTCTTATGGAAGCCGACATTGCTGACGCTTCACGGGAGAGAGGTAGCTTGAGTTCTGCTGCCGGACCGACCTTTTACCGCTGGTGGCTATATCATTTTCGGAAAGTCAGGTGAATGCTGAATTGGGATATTCCTCGGACTTTGTCTTAATCCGTCGAAAATCCCTTTCACGATAGCAAACCAAAGGAGCGTGCCACTGAATCACGCATGAATTGCTAGCCATGACGTAAGCCTTTCAGCATCAGTTGCTGGAAAGCTTACGCCGGACAGTCGCTAATGAGGGAATAGCTCACACTCACAAGGAATGTAAAACAACTATTTCCAGCAGAGTCCTTCAGGGAGTCGATTTAGGTTGCGACAACCATCCGGAGTTACAACGATCAGATCTTCAACTCGGATACCGCCTATCCCTAGGGCGTAGAGTCCAGGCTCGATGGTCAGGCAGTCGCCGACGATTAACGCCGGTCCACCTTTATCGAGCAAGGGAGGTTCATGAACTTCAAGGCCAAGTCCATGGCCGGTTCCATGAGTCATGCTGCAGTAGCCTGCTGGGGCATCCTTAGGAGGAAGTCCCATGGGATATCCAGCTTCCTGCATTGCTTTGATCGTCGCTTCATGCACGGCTTGACCGGTAACGCCAGGCCGAACCGCTGCGGTCGCTGCGTTTTTCGCAGAGACAACTGCCGAATGCATTTTGATCAGGACTTCGGGAATTTCTCCATGGACAACGGTGCGCGTACAGTCGCCGTTGTAGAGGGTTTTGCGATTGCGTGGAAAAATATCGACAATAATCGGCTGACTGGTCCTCAGGATTCCATGTCCATGATCATGGCAGTCTGCTCCAACGGGTCCACCGGCGATGATGGACTCAGGATTGGAATAGCCACGTTGTAAGAGCCACTGATCAACTCGCCAGCGAACGATTTCACTGGTCAATGGTTCTCCATCCACTTCAAGAGTTCCATCGGCGCGAGCATTTGCATTAGCGATAAGTCGACATGCCATCTCCATTGCGCCTTCGGTCATATTTTGGGCTTCTTCCATCCAAGCGATTTCTTGTTCATCCTTGCTTCTTCTTTCAAGCACGCCCCATTCGGTGTCACATTGAACTTCTAGTCCTGCGCGTCGCGCCATTTCTGCAAAGATTAGTGGTAGAGAACGGTCGCTGCGTACTGTCTTGACGCCAGAGCGTCGCAGGCATTCCGCAGCAGCTTGAGCTGTCGCCGTTTCGCGATCGCCACTGAGTCCACCTTCGGGTGCATAATCGCGCGGGCAGGCGATGGTTTTCGCGCGAGCTGAACGTTTGGCACGATCCATTTCGATATCGCGCAAGATCAGTACCGAGTGTTCTGTTCCACTCTCATCCGTCCATTGAAGGTAGGCTGTTGGATCGCCTACAAGAAATCGAATCTGACGATAAAGGGACATGTTGAGTGCAGGAATGCCGGCGATTAGCAACGCATCGTGAGGGCGACTGGTCATCGGGTAGTTTCCGGTTAGATTCAGGATTCAATAGATGATTCAGAATAAACAGATCGGAGCAAACAATCAGGTCTATTAGACACCGTTTTTTGTGCCGCGAGGAGTCGGCATCGAGAGGATCGGTAAGCGAATGGAGCAAAAATGGCCAACGGGTAGCGATAAGCCATGTTACGCCTGGGTTATATTCCCCACGATTACTGCTGGTTTCCCAATTGAATACTGATACCACCGAAGGGTATCACTCCATAGATGCCTTCCGTAAAGACTTGTCGAACAAAGTCGTTGGTTAGTTTGGTTGGCGTTCTAGGTACGATGATCAAGTCGCTATCTCGAACCCAAATCTCGTCGGCCGGCGTTGGGTCTTTGCCAAGATGGGCACCGCGGAGGTCCAGTTTCGTCGCAATCAAACGCCAGTCATCCGCTCGGCGGAAGATGACAATTTGTCGATCATTACCACCAATGTTAATACCCTTCGCCATCGCTAAAGCTTGAGTGACGGTGGTGGGGCCTTCTAAAGAATATAGGCCTGGTTCACGAACTTGGCCATAAATGAAAATGCGACGAGGAGCTTGCCGAATCAATCGCGGTTGAACTTCGATACCAGCGACCAATGGCTCATATCGCAAATTGATTTCAGTTTTAATCTCTTCTCGAGTCATACCTTGAACGAGGACCGAGCCGATCAACGGAAGATCAACCTTACCATCGGGCATCACGACCGCATTGACCGCCTGTCCGGAATTGAAACCTCCGAGGTTGGTGACTGCGTTACGCAAATCTTCCAGCTTCGTATTAAATTTCACAGGGATCACATCGAGTGCAGCGGTATCAGGAGAATTGAGATACTCCGAATAAGCTTCGATTAACTGGTTTCGTAACTGTTGAACTGTCAATCCTGCAGCGGGAACTGGACCGATCATTTGTAAGACAAGTGAGCCATCAGGAAGTATTTCCAGACCGCGGGTTAAATCCCCTTGTACAATACTAGGGTCGATTGTGGAGTTGATCCGCACTTGATCGCCAACTTGTAATCGATACTCACCAACTTTTTGTTCCCGATTCAGAATGTACACAAACTGCAGTTCGTCTCCGGGACGCATGCGATAGTCGACCATGGCAGGGAGCCGTATCGGACCGATGAATTCACCATGTAACAACGGTTGGAACTCGATCGGTCGCATATTCTCCCAGGATGCGGATTGTCCGCAGTGATCTCGACAGTCGATACCGCGCATGCAGTTGGGGCATCCGCCTGGGTAAGGAGTTTGTTGACGCAGGATCGAGTCACCAGACGCCTCCATCGGCATCATATTGTAGGAGCCGACAATATTAGGCCCTACAGTCATCGGTTGCCCCGGGAACGCTGTTACATTTGCAGTATTTTGTACAGAAGTTGGAGTCGTGATGGGAGCGGTTGTCGGATTCGTTGAAGTGACAGGGGGAACGCCGCGACCTGCGGGAAACTGCGCGATGCAGAGTCGTCCAGTGAAAAGAAAATATGCGGCAACGAAAAAAAAGAACGCGCAGCGGCCTACGGCCTGGTACGCATTGTTCTTCTTACATATTGCCAACATAGGGTAACTCTTCATATCCACGGACTGAAAATTGAGAACTATCGCCATGCTGCTGGTAACCATCCGCGTTTCGCCGTCTGCGTTGCTGGGCTCGCTACAGAAGGAGATTGGGACGATTGCTGGGCGCTGTTTATCGCTTCAGCGCCTGACTTGCTATTATTGAAACGTGTGACTTCCATATCTTGTGCACTGATGGCTGCGAATTGCCGGGAGTCGATTTCAGTGAAGGGAATATCGGCCGAATCCGCTGCTTCACGCGCCCGCAGTTCAGCCCACTTCGACGTGCTCCAAGCCATTCCTTGCTGATCGTTGAGACGGCTGCAGGCTTCACGTAAATTCTGGTAGCCAGCAGTTGTCGGTAAACCGTTGACACTATAGGCAAGAATATCGCGTGCTTCCTGGGGACGATCTAACTGCAGAAGAACATAGCCCAACTGTGTTGCTGCTAAGTATTGTTTAGGATTGGTTTCCAAGGCAGCTTGATAGATGATCTCTGCATGCTGCTGAATCAAAGCAGATCGAGAGCTATCTTCCCATGCTTGCTTTTCAAGAGTTTTTCCGAGAGCATACAGTAAATCGGCAGCCCATGGATGACGATCACAAGCTGCAATCAATTGCTCGCGTGCATAGCTCCGGTAGTGTTGAGCAGCGATCAGCGGACTGATTTGCTGGACATCTTGAGAAGTATTAGAAGATGCTTGCTGTTTCAACCATTCTCTGATAACAGGTGTTTCATGCGACCAACTCAGGTTGGAGATTAAATCGGATCTCGAATTCTGTAACGAAGAATAGCGATAGAAGTCTTCTTCCTCACGCATCGCAACCATCGCGCGACGAAGAGCTTCAGCTCGCTTTCCTTCGGGCCTATGCAGATCTAAAACCCGGCAAAGCTCCTCAAGAGCCTGCCAGCAGGTTTGACGAGCGGAGAAGATCGCGCCACGACGCAGCATAGCATCGCATCTCTCCAATTGCTCACGTATGCGTTTCTCGACCGCATTCCAGCCTGGTGGTGGTTCAACTGCGCGCATCGGTTCCAACGATGGGCGGTTGGCTGAGCTTAATGCGGTGGCTGAGGGTGTTGGCAATGATGTTTGTGTTTTGGTTGGTGTTAAATCTGTCGGTGTCGCCGCCACACTGGATGGAAGAACGCTGGAGACCTGCGCGGATGGAACGCCAAACGCAGTCCCTCGTTCCGCAGGCTCTGAGCCAGATTGAAGAGTAGGTAATTGAGGTCTTACTTTTGTTTCTGCTGCTTCGATGGACTCGTTGGGGGACTGTAAGTCGGTCCGCTCAACAGCGATCTTGTCTGGAGATCTCATGTCGTCGGTGACAACGGGTACTGTGGCATCGCGAGGGGATGGCTGGGTGATTTGCGTCGAAGGCGATTGAGCGAGCGAGAAATTTGGGAGCGAGCCGAGGACAAGCAAGTGGAACAATGCTGGTCGGAAACCAAAGCGATCGTGCGTTTTCAGAACTGGTAACCAATCGCTGAGCATTTCGAATTGAAACCTTACTTTCCCACGATGTTCGTGTGCCGCTTGATCGCGAGGATGCAGGCGGGACCGCTTATAACACTTACAACGAGGAAATCGGTTTGGCTTGTTGAACGGAATAACCGAATGTGACCAACCAACGGGATGTTACGTCTTTGCGGGCGATAGGAACGGTAGGAACGGAGCCCGTGGAAGAATCGTAAAACTTTACCTAAGAGCTACCAGTGGAACAAAACGCACGAACTAGGCGACGGCAAGAGGTATCGAGTTACCTCGAATCAGTCGGGTAAGGTTTTGTGGGAAGCCGTAATCCCTTGGTAAATAAGGTTCAATGTCCGTGTAAAGCTGAAGAAAATTGGAAGCCGTCGTCCCTATCTAACCAACATCCAAACGGTTGATGTTAAATTTTGCGGCCTAGGTAATCGCTTCGGAGTGTACCGGCGGTAGCGGTTAGAAGAAATCAATGGTGAGCCGGTCACCGATGTTTTTAATTTGAATATGGATAGAACTTAGATCTATCAGTTAAGGGGCTCGTTTACGAAGCTTTCTTTGTAGTGAACGGCGGTGAATGCCCAAGCGACGAGCCGCTTCAGAGATGTTGCCGGCGCAGTCGGCTAAGACTCGATGGATATGTTCCCACTCCGCCTGCGCTAACGTGGGTACAGGGATTTCCTCTTCCAATTGCGGTATTGCGATTTCGCCATCGCCGCGAGCGAAAGCTGCCAAGATATCGTCGGCATCAGCCGGTTTGGGTAGAAAGTTAGTAGCCCCGAGACGGACAGCATCTATGGCTGTCGAAATACTACCAAACCCAGAGAGAATCAAAATTCTAGTATCGGGGTTCATTTTTTTCAGCTGCGGTACCAGAGCCAATCCCGGCTTGCCCGGCATACGAAGATCGACCACAGCCAAATCGGTCGGCTTAACTCGGAAGACGGCAATAGCCTCATCGTAGTTGCCTGCAACCTGGACGCGAAATCCACGTTCCTCAAACGCCTGCGCTAAGCGGTCGCGCAGCACCACGCTATCGTCTACAAGTAGGATACTGTTTGCCGATGTTGTGGTTAGTCCGTCAGACATTGGGTTAACCGTCAGATAAGGCACAGCAATAAAATTGAAGTGATAAGAATGAAGTCAATCAGTAACCACGCTAAACTTCATCGGTCACTTTGTCACCGACGAGTGAGATATTACCCACTACCTCTGTATTGTATGCCAAAAGAAATCATTGTGGGGAGTTTGGCAATAAATAAGTTCCGCCGAATTAGTGAGCTGTCTAATTCTTAGCCAACAGGAACATTGGAAACAGATTTCGGAAGTCGAATTGAAGCTACAGTCCCCTGACCTGGACAACTCTCGAATTCCAAATTGCCTCCGAGTCCACTGAGCACATTATGGCTCAGATAAACACCCAGCCCCATACCTTTCCCTGGTTCTTTGGTCGTAAAGAAAGGTTCCCCGATCCGTTTGAGAATACTATCAGGCATTCCAGCACCGCTATCTTCAACTCGAATATCCCAGTCTCCTTGATTGACTTGTTGGATCGAAAGAACGACACTCTGCTCGGTTGGTGTAGCGTCGAGAGCATTTTGCACTAAATTCCTTAAGGCTTGTGCGACTGCTTGGAGAGGCAATCTCAAGGATGTCGTCGGCAAGGCGTCGCGCTGAACCACAACACGCTGCGCGTCGCGCAGGCCAACCAGCACTTCGGCGATCACTTGCTCTGCTGTGATATCAGCAATCCTCTCCGCTGCAGCTTCGCCTGCACCAGCCCGCATACGATCCAACACACTGCGACAGTACTTGAGCTCTTCTTGGATTAGAGTCAGGTCTTGGCGGAGTGAATCAGGGGCGTTCCAACGATTAACGTTTCTTGACATTTCTTTCGCGACTACAGCAATCGTCGACAAGGGAGTAGCTAGTTCATGCGCGGCGCCTGCAGCTAAGGTTGCCAGTGCCTCCAGACGATGAACCTTTGCCTGTTGTTGCTCCGCTAGCCGCATCTGCTGTTCGCGCTGCGCCAGTTGCTGATAAAGCAATCGCATGAAATACGTTACAACGAGGCAGGAGGTAACAAATGCAATAAAGAAACTGAATTTATGCAGCGGGCTGCTTTGTTCCGAGTCCATCGAATGACTCAGCATGGGAATCGTCTTGTGTGAATTGAGAAGCAGCAACACACCAGCAATAGCATTGGTGACCAGCAACCATGCAGACGCGGTCGGCAGAATCATGCCACCGATGGCTACGTTAACGAAATAGAAAAAAAGAAATGGGTTGGTCGGCCCACCGGAAAAATAGAGCATGGCGGTGAGAACATTCATGTCTAAAAGCAAAATCCCGGGAAGTAAGTACTTCTCGATATTCGCTAGTTTCCCCTTGCGATCGATTTGCGAGAACTGTCGCAGGTAGAGCCAAAAGAGAATGTTGGTACCAGCAGTGATAGCGACAAGTGTCACCAGCGTCGAGACGCTCAGTTCGATATTAAGACCCCAGTAGGAAATGGCGATCGTCAGAAGCTGACCTATGACCGCACACCACCGCAGTCTTAGCAGCCACTGCGAATTTCCAAGACTCGGCTTGGTTGCTTCTGGAAAACTTACGAGCGATGACATGTTTCTGTTTTCCTAAGGAAAGCCATCAGGAACTTGAGCTACTTTTGGAGCGACTTCCTGCAAGAACTGTGGCTGCGAGATCTTGAACGCTGAGAGGTTTTGCGCAAACAAAACTTTCACCGGCCGAGATCCCTGACTGCGCCCCTAACGCCCAGGCGGCTCCGCGTACTCGATCGAAAATATAGTTTTTCTCAGGTGGAAATTGAGTTTGATAACATCCGATTGCGGCCAACTTCTTTTCGAGCGTATCAGTGATGTCGACGGTTAATTGAGATTCCAAGCCCGGTAAGGCTGAGGATTCAAACGGCAAGCGGAAATAAAGTTGCCGTTCAATAGCATGCACCGGTAATCCACCGAAGTGTTCATCCCATTTCGTCAGCCGCGAATAGAACACTGCCGCATCGGTGATCAACATCGCTTGATAATGATCGGGGGAAGCCATCGGGGTTTTGTCACCAAAGCCGATCACGATTCGCGGACGATGGACGCGAAATCGTTTCGCGAGTTCGACGCGAGCTTCAAAACAATCAAAGAGTCGACGGTTAGGAAGATTCAAAATTTCGCGAACGTGTAATCCCAAGACGGACGCAGCGGCTAACGCTTCAGCTTTCCGGACTTCAGGTCCTGGGCTTTTGGGAGTTGGTTCGCCATCGGTTAAATCGATGATGCCGACTCGATAGCCTTGCTGAACCAATTTAGCCAATGTGCCACCACAAGCGATCTCACAATCGTCCGGATGTGCTCCTACGGCGAGGACATCCAGAGAGGGATTGGCATGGTCATCGGTACGCATATCAGCGAGCATCCTTTTTGGCGATGATTAAGAATGTAGGATTGGCCGCTTCCAGTCTCAGTTGATCGAGTTGGTAATTGGTCCGCGAAAGCTGAATCATGATCGTATCTGGCTCGGCTCCTAAATCCATCAGCTGCTTCTGCAAAGCGACCACATACTCCATACTGGTAATACTGGCGACCAGTCGACCTCCCTGACGAAGATGGGGCCAAGCATCTCGTGCTAAATCCGTCACCGATCGACCTGTACCACCAAGAAAAATTGCATCAGGTTCAGGAAGATCTTGCCAAGCGCTGGGTGCTTCACCGAGCACAGGAAAAACATTGCTTGTTCCGAATCGCCGGGCGTTTTCCACCAGCATGTTGTAATCGGAGGCTTCCATTTCGATCGCATAGACTTTGCCAGCTGACGCTAACTGAGCTGCTTCTAAAGCGACCGAACCGGTACCCGCTCCGACATCCCATACCGTACTGCTGGGACCTAGATCGAGCTGCGCCAGTGCAATAGCGCGAACTTCCATGGGTGTAATAAGACCGCGCCGTGGTTGTGAATGAAGAAACATCTCGTCCGGATTGCCAAAGAGCCGTTTGCCTTGCATAGAAACGGGGCGATCAGGAGCATTGGCCTTGCGAATCAACAGCATCACATTGAGTGCTGCAAAGGATTCACGAGCAATATCTTCCAGCATCCCACGCGTGACTCGTTCATCTTTGGCTCCCAGGTTCTCACAGACATAGACATGGAAATAATCGATGCCGCCCTGCAATAGACTTGCCGCAATCACCGCAGGTGTGATATCCGCCGTGGTAAATAATCCCACCTTTTCCGCCGTCCTGATTTTCTCAACCACTCTCTGCAAAGGTTGTGTCGCTAAGTTGGTCAAGTAAGCTTCGTCCCAGTTTTCTTTAACTCGTGCAAATGCAAGTTGCATACTGCTGACGTGAGGAACGACTTCGAATCGTTCTTTCCCCAGACGATCACACAAAAAACGAGCAGTTCCGAAAAAAAGTGGATCGCCATGAGTCAACAAAACAATCTTTCGCTGCCCTTTCTCCTCTTCGAGTCGTTCCACAAGTTTTTCTAAATCAAGCGGTGTGATTTCTTTTGCTGTGGATAGATGTTTTAAGCGATCGATCAAGCCGGGAGGTCCGAGTATCAAACCCGCTTCTTGTAACAACGCTTGTGCATGGCGGCTTAGTCCTTCAAATCCATCATCGCCGATGCCCAAGATATAAATCCGTTCTTCGTGGTTCCCAGCACTCACAGAGCAACTCGCTTATCGATAAGAAATTAAAAGAAGGTTGATTTCGTAACTCTGGCCATCGATGGTGTCACCAGCGCATAGACAACCAGATTCGATGATAACTGAAAAGTCAAAAACGCTTACGTGGAGCAACGCGAGCCCTCCAACAATTTACAAAAAAAGCCCGACCTTGTGGGTCGGGCTTTCAATGGATTCATCCTACAGGGGAGGCCGCTGTCAGCTTATGCTGAGAACGAGCTACCGCAACCGCAAGTCTTTACAGCATTAGGGTTGTCAAAAACAAACCCCTGCTTCTCAAAGCTTTGGTACCAGTCGACCTTGGTGCCGTCTAGGAACAATGCACTTTTCTTGTCCACAACGACCGAAACGCCGTGCTGATCGTACTTGCTGTCCGACTTATCGTCGAAACGATCGTCGAACTGAATGTTGTATTCAAAGCCGCTGCAACCGCCACCGATGACGCCGATGCGAAGGAACGACTCTTCACCAAACTGATGCTCCTGCTTGAAACGCTTTACCTGTTCCGCAGCCTTTTCAGTCAGTATCACTGCCATGGAAGCACACCTCTCCTCAAACCTAATAAACGAACGTCGAATATCGACAATTTGTGAACCAGCTTTACAGCCAACATGGGTTGCTCGACATTTGATTATCGACCCAACCTCTCCGTCTATGTTAATGTATGCGCGATCCGCCGTGAATGACAAGGGAAATTGGTCCAAGGGGATGCCGATTTCAGCGGGTGCAGGCTGTTTTTTCCCGAATCCACCGAACTTAAGCGAGGCTTTTTAGTTTTCGATAAGCCTTACTGATTAATTGGACAGCCAGGTCGATTTCGTCCTTAGTGTTAAATCGGCCGATGCCAAATCGAAGGCTAGAGCGGACTCGATCCTCGGGTAGCCCCAGAGCGAGCAGGACGTGGCTTGGATGCGGATCCGCCGATGTACACGCACTTCCGCTGCTGACACAAAGCTCCGGCATCGCCAGCATCAAGCTCTGACCTTCCACTCCGGGAAAGCTGCAGTTGAGATTGCCCGCTAAGCGGCTCGCTGGCGAATCAAGAGATGAACCGTTTAATTCGATGTTAGGGATTTCTTGTTGCAGCTGACGCCAAAGTTGATTGCGGAGTTCCCAGGCATTCCGCTGGTCCAAATCTTGACGCTGCTGGGCCAACGTCAGAGCAGTCGCCAAACCGATGATACCAGGAGCATTAAGGGTCCCGGAGCGAAGGTTTTGTTGTTGCCCACCTCCGACGATTTGCGGATAGAGACGAACCGAGCGCGGGCGGCGCCTGACATACAAAGCCCCAACGCCTTTGGGCCCATAGAGCTTGTGTGCTGAAAAACTAAGTAGGTCGACGTCCAAATCGTTCACATCCACTGCTATTCTTCCGACCGCTTGCGCGGCATCGCAGTGCAACGGAATTTGATACCGATGACATAGTTCGGCTATCTGTCGAATAGGGGCAATGGTTCCAATTTCGTTGTTGGCAAGCATGACCGAGACCAAAGCGGTTTGCGGACCGATCGCCGTGCCCAAATAATCTAGATCGATGGTACCAGGTTGAATCGAAGAGGCGGTCTCTGAGTTTTGTGGGGCGATTGGAACTCGTTTGACTACCCACCCCAATTTCTCTAATCGTGCCAATGGGTCGAGAGTCGCTCGATGTTCGGAGACAATCGAAACAATCTCTTGGCGAGTTTGGCGCGGATGCTGACAGATACCGAATATCGCAAGGTTGATACTTTCCGTTGCGCCGCTGGTAAATAGAATCTCATCGCTGTCAGCACCGATCGCTTGACTTACCGTTTCGGTCGCCTTAACGACCATCTCTGCCACATCGCGCCCCGCCTGATGCGAGATGCTACCCGGATTAGCAAAGTGCTGACGCATAAGCGGCAGCATCGCTTCGAGAACATCGGGGTCAAGCGGTGTTGTGGCGTGATGGTCTAGGTAGATCATGGCCTAATTACACCGCCGGGAAGAGGTGCTTCACACAAAGCTGGGACCATGTCTCAAGACGATCGAAGTTCTCTCGTAGTGTTTCCAAGGGGACAAAACCGCTATCGAGCAAATCCGCTTCACGGCCGCGGGCGTTAGGGGTGTGCAATCGGAGGCAATGAACCAAGCCAAGGTGTACACGTCCAACTTCGGTCGTATCGTCGAAAATCATTCCAGCCAGATTTTCGTCGTAGTGAGAGTCGATGATCACTTCTTCATCGAGTTCCCGTCTCATGCCAGTGCGGTAAGGTTCATTGCTCCCAGCGGCATCCTCGCGAGAGATATGTCCGCCGATGCCGATGCTTTGTTTAGCATGAAGTCGCTGCTCCCCCTGCCCTTTCCCTCGCGTGTAACGAAAGATGTGAGTGGTTCCGGCGGCATCGGTGTGCAGCAAGATGCAGTAAGGGATCAATTGTTTGAATGTGGGATCATCTTCTACTTGCCCTCGTTTGCGAAACTGCATGTTGGCAGGATTCAGCAATTCGGACAAATAGGGAGTCACGTCGTTTTGAAATCCAGAGAAACGCCCTAAGGAATTAAATAGGCTCTCGGGAACGACCAACACTTCCTCTTCTTGGCTCATAATTTTTGCTCGCTAAATTTCGAAGTTATGATTTCATGGCATTGGCTCACAGAATGAGCATACAATCGCCGTAGCTGTAAAAACGGTAACGTTGCTCGATCGCTTCTCGATAGGTTGCCATAATAGATTCGCGTCCGGCAAACGCGCTGATCAACATCAGCAAAGTGCTTTTGGGAAGATGGAAATTGGTCAGCAAGCCATCGATCGCTTGGAATTTAAACGGAGGGCGAATGAAGAGGTTAGTTTCACCCGAACAAGCAACGATTGAACCATTGCCTTTGAGTGCGCCCGTTTCCAAGGTGCGCGTCGTCGTCGTTCCGACGGCGATAATCCGTCCGCCTGCCGCTTTCGTCGCATTGATCTTTTTCGCAACCGCTTCACTGATCTCAAATCTCTCGGAATGCATCTTATGCGATTCGATGCTATCCGCTTTCACCGGCTGAAAGGTTCCTATTCCCACGTGCAGGGTTACGGCGACGATTCCCACTCCCGTTTTTCGCAAGGTTTGCAAAAGTTCTGGAGTAAAGTGCAGTCCAGCGGTCGGTGCTGCAATCGACCCTGGAGAACGCGCGTAAACAGTTTGATAGGTTTCTTCGTCTGCGTCGACCATCTGACCATCGCGAATGTAAGGTGGCAATGGGATGCGTCCAAAACGTTCAAGCAGTTCCAAGGTTGCAGTGCCATGAATGCTCCGAACAAGTAGCTTGCCATCCTCCGTCGAGGATAGGACGGCAAGTTCTTCAGACTCTCTTCCCTCGCGATCGCGCAGGGTCAGCGTTTCTTCCGGCTTTAATGTACCGCGAGTCTTGCTGAGCAATTCAAGGACACCCGACTCATTCGCCTGAACGTACAAACCTTCCCATCGCCCTTGGGTGGCAGTGCGAAACCCGATCAAGCGAGCTGGCACGACCTTGGTATCATTAACTACTAGAAGATCTCCAGGCTGAAGTAGCTCTGGAAGATCTCTTACGTGATAATGAGTTCGCTCACCCGAGAACCGGTCGAGATGCAGCAGTCTCGCATCGCTTCGCCGACTCTGTGGGTGCTGGGCGATCAGCTCACGGGGCAAGTCGTAGTCGTATAGTGACAGATCAGAATCAGTTTCGGACATCGTCTAGTCGTCTCCCTTGGTTTCTGTCAGCATAACGCTCGCAGATTGTTTCGACGAGACGGCGAACCACAGGAATCGGCCAACCATGGCAAGTCCAACGAGAATCGACCCTGACAAGCAGAATCCCAATTTGAACTGCAGGATCGATTTGTTGATTACCGAGCTTGAAATGGGGGGGGCCGAAAAGTGCTTAACGGATCTAGCTTGTTACCTAAGCAACCATGGAGCTCAGGTTCGAGTTATTTCGATCGCTTCCTTGCCTAAATCTCCACGCGATGGCTTGGTCTTACGACTTAAAGAATCCTCAATCGAATTACATTCACTGGAAGCCAATCGCAAATCGCAGTTCACGGGGGCCGTAAGACGTTACCGCCAGTTGATCAAGGATTCACCACCGAGACTGGTCCAATCCTTTCTGTTTCATGCGAATTTGTTGGCAGCGGTCGCTCTGCGCCGATCGCTTCGCCAGGTTGTTTCCCATGTTGCTTCCCAGGTCGCTACCAGCAATCAGGATTTCTGTGCGATGGATTGGATTGCAGGCGTTCGAGTCGCGGAACCTCGCTGGCTCCGACTGAAGTCGGAATCCATCGCTTTTCGACAGGCCCGCCGAGTAGTCGCCGTAAGTGAAGGAGCACGCGATAAGTATCGAGGATCCTGTCATGTCGATGCAGCGAAATGGATCGTGATACCCAACGGCATTAGTCAACGGTCCAACTCGCTGTCCCGGAATTGGAGCGAGCTAGGGCTACCCGCTGATGCTGAAGTTGCCTTGTTTGTGGGGAGATTAGATCGGCAAAAAGGAGTTTCTTGGCTGATTAAAAACGCTCCGAGCTGGTTGGAAAAGTTTCCTAACGTCCATCTCGTGTTGATCGGTTCTGGAAATTTAGAGCAGGAACTACAGCGATCGATCCTTCAGATCGAAACGAAACACCAAGCTCTGCAACGGCGCATTCATCTGGCAGGCTGGCTGCCTGAGCCTCGACATTGGATGGCCGAGTGCGCATTACTGCTTCTCCCAGCCAGTTACGAAGGAATGCCCAATGTTTGTTTAGAAGCTATGGCCGAAGGTAAACCGGTGGTCGCTTTTGATGTTGAAGGTATTCGTGAATTGCTTGGAAAAGAGCCGGGCCCACAAATCGTCAAGTCCCTAGACGAGCGACAATGGCAAGATGCGATTTGTCAACTGCTGAGCAATCCCCAGTTACGCAACGATTTAGGAAGGATGAATAAGGAACGAGTTGAAGCGGAATTTGAGCTTCAAAAGCAGTTAGCAAAATATGCAATTCTTTATCGCAGTTTGATAGAAGGTGAGTCACAGGCCTCTAGGTAAGAGAGGCTCTTGCGCTCGACTCGCGGTGAGCATTTCACTTGCGACGAAACTGTCTTAAGAGAATCGAAATGGATGTGAAAGGTCTGGGGTTTACTGCAGAAATGAGAACGGCGCAATAAAAAACTCCGCAGAGAATATTCGTGACAGAATACTCCTGCGGAGTTCGTATTTTATTCCTGAGCAGACTCAGCAGTTATTGGCAACTGTAAATTTCTATGGGCCAGTCGTCGCCAAGCTGTTTAGTTCATCCCGGATGAGCATTTACTCTTTCGACTTCGTACTTGCTTCAACTCGCGGCATCGATTCGACCACTTTATCGATCAGGCCGTAGTGGACCGCTTCTTCAGAGGACATAAAGCGATCTCGTTCCGTGTCCTGTTCGATCTTTTGTAGAGTTTGTCCTGTATGCTTTAGCAAAATGCCATTGAGCTTTTGCTTGATACGTTGAAACTCGCGTACATGAATCGAAATTTCTTCAGCGGTTCCCTGCATACCAGCCAAAGGTTGATGGATCATAATACGAGCGTTAGGTAGTGCGTAGCGTTTTCCTTTCGCTCCCGCTGCTAAGAGCACGGCGCCCATCGAAGCAGCTTGGCCGATGCAGTAAGTTGCCACATCGCAAGAGACGAACTGCATGGTGTCATAAATAGCCATGCCTGCGCTTACGCTACCGCCTGGCGAGTTGATATACAGGTGGATGTCCGCTTTCGGATCATCCGATTGTAGGAAGAGCATCTGAGCGACCAATGCGTTAGCAACTTGATCGTCCACTTGGCTTCCTAAGAAAATGATTCGGTCCTTCAGCAAACGGCTGTAAATGTCATACATCCGTTCCTCACGACCGCTTTTTTCGATGACGTATGGAATTAATGGCATCGTACTGATCCTGAAAAATATGGTAGGTGAGAGAAACGGGGCCGCTTACTTATCGTCCTCTTCCGCGGCGGCTTGCTGCTTGGTCAACACCTGATCGACCAAACCGTACTCGATCGCTTGTTCGGCAGACAGGAAGAAATCGCGATCCGTATCTTTCGCAATTTGGTCGACCGATTTGCCTGTGTGGTTGGATAGGATTGTATTAAGGGTTTCCCGGTAGCGGAGAATTTCGGCTGCCTGGATTTCGATATCGGTAACCTGACCGCTGACACCGCCAGCCGGTTGGTGCACCATGACGCGGCTGTGTGGTAACACGTAGCGTTTTCCTTTTGTGCCACCAGCTAATAGAACCGCTCCACCGCTAGCCGCTTGTCCGACGCAGTAGGTTGCAACGGGGCAAGAGAGCATCTGCATGGTGTCGTAGATGGCCAAGGTCGCGACGACGTCACCGCCGGGGGAGTTGATGTAAAGATGAATATCTTTGCGGCGGTTTTCGCTTTGCAAATAAAGAAGTTTCATCACCACTTCGTTGGCGTTGCCGGTGTAGATTTCACCTTGCAAAAAGATAATTCGGTTTTCCAGCAACAAGTCGCCAAGGGTTAGTTGACGCTGGCGTTGGACGCTTTGGTAACTGTGCGAATCCCGGATGGGCGGTAAGGCAGAAAGCTGGCTCAATGTGCGTTCCTTCCTGAAGAGCAGTAAGATTCCGCTAACGAAACCTCAAGATGTATGCGAAAGTAGACTCCGCCGCCAGAGGAGGCTGCGGAATCGTTATTCCATATGGTTTCCGTTTGCTCGCTGCAAGACAAGATGCCAGGGGCCTGAATTCCTTCAAGCAACGACTAATGCCATGCAATTTTTAAGAGTAATCTAGGAAACTATATTCGAGGGAATTGTGGGAAAACAAAGCCACGTGCTTTCTTTGCCACTTACTCCCTCAACAAACCCCGATCAAGCTTCAGGGGTGAATTTCTAGAATCCCCTTCCCTGAGGCATATGTTAGACGAGCCAACCGCATGGGTTGGCTCGCACTATTTCTTGTCGGCGAGGTAAGACCTTAGCCGATTTTTCTAAGACTCTGTTCTACCAAGCTTCTACTAGCTTACTTTGCCAGCCGAGCTTTTATTCTTTGAGTCGCTTAAGTCGTTATCGAACTTCGCTTCTGGAATGTCAGCTACAGCGGGAGCAACTGCGTTATCCAGTGCATAGGCGGTCGGTTCCTCGGCAATCAGCTTCGGATCGTCGTAATCGCTTACGTTGGCTGCTCCAGTGATCAATTCGATCACCTGGCGCTCGATGATTTGATTGCGTAATGCATCCATTTGGCCAGTTTTTTCCAAGCGAGCTCGAATTTTTCGAGGCGACATTTCGCTCTGCTCGGCAATCAGCTGAATCTCAGCCTCATACTGTTCCGCATTCGGCTCGATTTTGTGTTCTTCTGCAATTTTCTCAAGGATGAAGTGTTCGCGAAGAGCTTGAATCGTCATCGCTTGAGCGTTGCGGCGTGAAAGATTAATCATCTCTCGAACCTGATCCGCATTGAATCCGCTGCGTTGCAATTCCAGCATCTGGCGCTGAATTTCACGCTGAGACTGACGTTTGACCAGATCTTCTGGCAGATCGAATTTTGCGTCTTTGGTCAGTTCGGTGGTTACCTGACGACGCAATTCTTGTTGCTGCCGATATTCCAACTGGCGTTGCAGTTCGACACGAACGTAATCTTTCAATTCGGAAGTGTCTGTGAAACCAAGTTGATCGAGCAAGCCCTTCGATAGTTCGTTGACGTCTAAGCGAGCGACTTCAACGACATCAATGGTTACATCAACTTCTTTATTTCGGAAAGCTTCGTTGTTACAGCCTTCAGAAATCTTGACCTTGGTTGAGCGGCTTTCTCCTTCGCGTGCTCCGGAGAGCAATTCGCCGAAGTTACTGATTTCCGCGTCAGGGAAGCTTAATGTTGGGCGGAGTTCAACGCGTACTTCGTCGACGCTACTGATAACCTGACCTTCATCGGAGAATTTGAGGTTCAGCAGCAGTTGATCGCCGATCTTGGCTGCGTCATCCACGGCGGTGCCAGTGCTGAAACGAGACAGAGTTCGCTTCAAATGACGCTCAATTTCGTCTTCCGAGAAAGTGTGGATCGGCCGCTTAAGTGCTAGACCTTTCCAGTTTGGAGTGTCGAATTCAGGACGAACTTCGATGGTGAACTCGTAAATGAAGTCGCCTTCCTTTGGAAGTTCGATCACTTCGATATCGAAGTTAGGTTCGCTGATCGCAGAAAACTGGCCCGATTCGGTGACCTGTTGGAGCGATTGCATGAGCAAAGAGTTTTTAACCTGCTCGGCGACTTGGTCATAGAATTTCTTTTCGACCAACTTGCGAGGAGCCTTGCCGATGCGGAAACCCGGCAGGTCAGCACGGGGACGCAAATCGTCAAATGCTTTCTGCATTGCCTTGGTGATCTCATCGCGAGGAACCGTCACCACCACATGCCGAACGCAAGAACTTGGACTATCGATCTTTGAAGTGATCTTCAGTTGTTCTGGCGTACCTTCCGCAGCATCGAGAACCACGCTATTCGCAGAATCATCCATCTCTATTTCCACCCGGGGTCCGGCCATTGGGATTTTCTTACGACACACAAAACACAAAAGGGGCAAGCACGGCCTTCAGAGCGGGTGATGGGATTCGAACCCACGACAACAACGTTGGCAACGTTGTGCTCTACCAACTGAGCTACACCCGCTTGAAACGCTTTTAGGCCGTCCGCTTGCCCCACCGACGTTGTTTCGTCGGTAAGATTTGCGCGACTTGCACGCAAATTTGAGGCTCGGATTATAAAGATTGCTACGAGGCTTGCAAGAGAACCTTGCCGGAAAGGTGCCATGTAGTCGGTAGGAACCGTCTAGTTTACCCTAACAGCGAGTTTCCCCAGGATTTACGCCCTCTTGGCGATGCCACGTGCCTCCTAGGCTGCTTTTGTATCGGAATTTTGGCTCACGGTCAGGAGTTTGTCATGTGCCTGCTCGCTCATTTTTCCCAAATAAGCCTCCTTTTCTGGCTACACTTTTTGGTGGGGATAGTGCCTGTGAGTGTCCAATTACTTAAAACGGTTTCCCGAGATATGAGGATTCACTGGGGCAGAAGCATGAGAATGAAACGAGGACTTTGGGCGTCTACCCGAGTCGTAGGAGAGAGACTGCAGGACTCTGATGTCGATTCTGTTTTTTTTCTTTCCGATTTTTGCCAAAAATCGGAAAGCGGGCCTCTCATTTCTTTCTCTGGCCGCATTTCGCCGCTCTCGATTCTCTTTTTTGCCTTCTTTTTTCTCGCAGGCCATTTTTACTCGGCTCTGCCATTCGGCTCGGTTAGGGGCTTCGCCGGAGTGACTGCTAGCCAAACAGTCTTGGTGGTCAACGGCGCCTCAGAAAATTCACGCACCATTGCCAACCATTACGCTAACTGGCGAGGTATTCCTGTCCGGAACGTCATCGTGTTAAAGGATGTTCCATCAACAGAATCGATTAACGTCGATACCTTTCGTAGCAAGATCTTGCAGCCACTGTTGCAGGAGATCGATCGCCGGCAACTCGGCTCGCACATACGCTGCATCGCTTATTCGTCCGATTTCCCGACAGCAATTGAAATTGAAAAAGATCTTGCGGCGATCCAGCAGCGACCCATTTTTATTACACCTGTCGGTTCTCTTAACGGCCTGACTTATCTTTACTCGCTGGTGCTTCAGCAGACCCCTCAATATGTTTCGTTGGACGCTAATTTCTACGGCCGCCGCGCAGGGAGTCATTTTTTTAGTAATCCCTTTCCTACCAATAAGTCGAAACGCTGGGAGGATATCGAAAGCTTGGTGCAGCAGCAGAAGCACCTCGAAGCAGCCGATGCTTACGGCAAGATCTTGCTGGAAATGCCGAATCAATTTCCTGCCGCTTATTTAGCAGCTCAACATTACGCGCTAGCCGGAAAGCAAGATCGAGCGTTCGATTCGTTGACCGCAGCTGTCGACGCCGGCTGGTGTTTTCGCGAAGAAGCGGAAGCGAACCAGGCGTTTAAGGAGATGAAAAAACTTCCCCAGTGGCAAAGTATCTTTGAAACCGTTTTGGAGTTTCCTTTTGATTATCAACCTTCAGCCGGATTCGAAGCCAAGACTTTTTGGGGCCCCAATGGTATCCCGAGTTCTGTGCCTGAAGAAGGGATTCGCTACATGCTTTCGACTGTGCTAGCCGTGACACGTGGGCAAGGCACTACACTTGAAGAAGCACTTGAGGCCTTGCGTCGTAGTGTGTATGCCGACTTCACCAAGCCTCAAGGAACATTCTACTTCACATCAACTTCGGACATTCGCACCAAAACTCGGCTGCCAGCGTTTGATCTGGCGGTTCAATCGCTCAAGCGCATCGGCTTTCAAGCTGAGATTATTCAAGACCAATTGCCGAAGGCTAAGCGAGATTGTCTTGGTGTTATGTTGGGAACCCCGGACTTTGATTGGAATGCCTCTGGTGCCCAACTGCAAGCAGGTGCTATTGCGGAGAATCTAACAAGCTTGGGTGGTATCATGACGCCAGGACCCGGGCAAACGAAGCTTTCAGCGTTAATCCGAGCTGGCGCGGCGGCAAGCAGCGGTACCGTTACGGAACCGTACGCAATTCAAGCCAAGTTTCCACACCCGATGATCCACTCGCATTACGCCGAAGGAGCAACGCTTGCCGAAGCGTTCTACATGTCCGTTACCGGCCCTTATCAGTTGCTGATCGTTGGTGATCCCCTGTGCCAGCCCTTCAATCCTCCACCACGTTTCGAAGTTGAAGGCTTGCAAGTCGATCAAACAGTATCCAACGTTGTGGAATTAAAATTCACGCCAAAGCTTCCAGCATCACTGTCTCAGGATAATTCGAGAAACGCGGCTGGCGAGCGATCGAGCGATTCGCAAATTGCTCCGGCAAAAAAGCTTGAACAAAGCCAGGGCTCAAGTGCTGCGCCAGACTCGAAAATACAGATTCAGAAAATTCAGATTTTGATCGATGGTCGACTCGTCCAGGAATCGTCCTTTGCCCAAAATATTTCCATCGATTTAAGTCGCTTGGATTCCGGTTACCACGAGATGTCGTTAATAGCCACCGATGACTCTTGGTTACAAAGAGAGTGGGAACTGAGGGTTCCCTTCTACTCAATGATCGAAAAAGACGAGATCGTTGTTCAGTCCGCGGATGTTGTTTCTCGCGATGGTAAAGAGTTTTGGGAAGTCCAAGTGAAAGCGCCTCGCGCCGATGCGATCGAGGTACAGTTGTGGGGAGAGAGCCTTGGAAAAGTCGAGGGAACGCAAGGGGTGATTCAGGTTCCAAAAAAAGGTTTGGGGGTCGGGCCAATCCAGTTGCAACCGGTTGCAATCGTCGGAGAGAACCGTATTTTAGGGACCCCCAAGGTTGTCATAATCCAATAGGGAAGTCCGAGAGACAGCGACTTTTTTTTGCGAAATCAGAAAGCGAAGAAAGTCCCTAGTCCGTATAGCATTTACGTAAACGATCGCCGCTTTTCCTGCGGAGATGGGGGTTGCTATTCTTCGTCTTAGATGAGAGATATCGATACCGAAAAGAGTTCTTCTCAATCCTTCGATTCTTTTGCTGTACAAAGGTAGAGAACCTTACTGGAGAACCGCTCAAGTGGCATGTTAGCAGCAAAATAGAGGCGAGCTTAACAGAGGCACTCGGGCGAGCAGTTGAGATTACCGGTGGTTGCGAAAAGGTGGTTGGGGACACGATTCGTCGGGAATTCTGAGTGATAAAATTCCGCGTGCAGTGAGTGAAAGATAGAAAGTCGATGGAGTGAAAGATGGCAACGGATTCACGAGGACCCCGGGGAAAGGGATCGGCGGAAGGAAGAACACGAGGCCGAAGGCCGCGCAAAGATGGCTCTTTTGCAGGCAACGAAAATAATTTACTTTCAGCCACGCCTGCTGAAATCTTAGAGAAATCACCACCTTGGGATCTCGATGCCGAAATGGGAGTGCTCGGCAGTATTCTCCTTCATCCTGATGTCTGCGATGAATTGGTTTTGATGGTTCGCTCTGACGATTTTTATGACGATGCCCATCGCAAGTTGTTTCAGCACATGGTGGGAATGTACGAATCGGGACGCCGCATCGATACGACTTTGTTGGTCAATCAACTAAAGACTGGTGGCGATTACGATCTCGTTGGAGGTGCCGCTTATCTAGCTAAACTCGCCAAGAGTGTGGGCAACGTAGGGCACGCGGTTTATTACGCAGAGATTGTGCGCGATAAAGCGGTGCTGAGACGCTTGATCGAAGCGAGCAGCTCGATTTTGCAGGAAGCCTATCAGGAGTCGGTTGTCACCAAGGAATTGGTATCGCAGGCCGAACAGCGAATTTTCAAAATTCAAGATGAGCGGAGCGGTGCCGCTGCAGAGTCGATCAGTGATATTCTTCGACGCGCGTTGGATCGTATCGACGCTCGAATGGAGGGAACTCATGTCGACGGTGGTGTTGAGTCTGGTCTTACAGATTTCGATGCACGAACGGGTGGGTTGCATAACGGAGAGCTTATTATTTTAGCTGCTCGTCCGAGTATGGGTAAAACGGCCCTCGCGATGAACATCGCTGAGAACGTCGTGCTGAAAGGGAAAGCTCCCGTGTTGTTCGTGAGCTTGGAAATGTCGGGAATCGAATTGGCCGACCGTCTTCTCTGCTCTGTCGCTCGCGTGAACGGGCATCGCTTGCGCAATGGCAGTATCAGCAAAGAAGATCGCTTGCGATTGGTGCAGAAAGCGGGTGAGATCGCGGTTGCACCACTCTATGTCGATGATACTCCGACACGCACCATCAGTGAAATCGCTGCTGTTGCAAGACGAATCCGCCAGAGAGAAAAACGTTTGGGTCTGATCGTCATCGACTACCTCCAGTTGATTGAACCGGATAATCCCAAAGATCCTCGTCAGGAACAGGTGGCAAAAATCGCGCGGCGACTTAAAGGGATGGCTCGTGAACAAGAAGTTCCGGTGCTCTGTTTAGCTCAGTTGAATCGTCAGGCAGAAGATAGTAAAGATCATCGTCCACGGTTAAGTCATTTGCGCGAGTCGGGAGCGATCGAACAAGATGCCGACGTCGTGATGTTCGTTCACCGCGAAGAGTATTATCACCGTGGAGAAGAAGCGGCGCAGTATGCAGGGCAGGCCGAGATCATCATTGCCAAGCAACGTAACGGTCCTATCGGTGAAGTCGAGTTGGTTTGGGAAAAGGATTTCACTCGGTTCGGCGATAAAGCCCCTGACCGTTTGAGTGAATTCGATTCCTATGCTGACTTTTCTCCGCCAGGTCGTCCTGGACCGTAAAACTCAAGCTTTCAAGCAACATTTTCGGAACCTTCATCTTGAAAAAGGTCTTGGCCTAATTTGATGAAGCCGAGACCTTTTCTTTCGCACTTTTGCTGGGCGTTCCTGTTACGTCGATCAAGTTGCTAACTTCGACGGCGAAGGCTTCGTCGGAGTTTGAGTATCTTGGAAGTTGGCAAAAATGGCCGCTGGTGGACGACGAGGTTTAGTCCGTCGGTCGGTTTCCGCAGCGAGTTGGCTGAGGCTCGTTGGATTCGTCGAGTTTGAAGCCGATGCTTTGGGCGAGAGTGATTCAGCGATCTCCGCTAGGCTAGGCGTATGAACTTCGGAGTCTGTGCGACTTTTAGTGCTATTCTGCCAAACTGCGATCGAATCGCGGCTGCTTATGCCAGCGTTATTCTGTGCGGAAATTGGCTGGAGAGGATTGGACGATTCCGGATTTGGCTGAGTTGTGATCGTAGCCCTAGGTTCATGAAGGGTATCTGTTTGCGGTTGCAAAGATTCAGCAGCACTTGCCACAGCGGATGAAGTAAAGTTCGTGGCCGGCCGGTCTTCAGTTTGATTACGAAGGTCGTTGGCAGATGTCGACACCGGTGCTAGTTGCAAAGCGGCTTGGCTAGCTGCGTAGATATGATCGCTCCAGCGACGGCCGTGGCGAATACCTAGGTCGATCGGAGCTAGCAGTAATACGAGGCCGATTCCCGAGAAGAAGCCGGCGAAAACAGAAAGGCAAATCAACGTTTTCTTTCCTGGACCAACGGGCTTGTCGCCGGCTACCGGAGCATCGAGTCGGGTAATCAAACTTTCTTGTGCTGCCGCCAGGCGATTCGCTTCGGCCACAGCATGCTCGCGTTCAATCTGTTCCATAATCGTCGTTCGATTACGGACCTCAGCCAGAGCGTTGGCGTAATCGGCTCGTATATTTGCCAAACTAGAGATGCGTTTTTGGCCTGCTGTTAACTGTTCATCAAGTAGAGCGATGCGTTGTTCGGTCACTCTCAATTCCGTTTCCAGGGTCGATTTAGCTAAACGTAATTCATCACCGAGACTTTTACGAATCGTTGCTCTGGCGACGCGAGCAGCTTTTACTGAGGGATGGTTACTGGTGAATCGTCCAGTCAGTTGCGATTCCTGGATGGTGGAATCAACGAGACCTTCGCAAAGTTTTTTAAGTCCAGGTTGTGCGTTCAGAAGCGTACTGGGAGCGACCAAGACTCGCGACGGATCTTCTTGAAGATGTTCCAAGAAGGCGATGTCTTCCTTGAGTTGGCGATACTGTATTTCAGCCTGGCGTTTCTCGTTCGTCCATTGATCGATCTGCACTTTCACCGTTCCACCTCCAGAAAGCGAATCGGTAAGCCCTCGCAAATCGCTAAGATCCTGGCCAACTTCGGTTTCGATCACCTTCAATTTCTCGGTGGCTTCGTCGCGCTGCGATCTGGCAATTGCCAGGGAATGTTCAAGTTCTTTAACGATGCCATGGTATCTGGCCATTCGAACTTGTTGCAGGCGTTTTTCTAGGGCATCGCAGATCGCGGTATTAATGCGAATAGCCTTTTCTTTTGAAGGGTCCGACGCATCGATGTAGAAAATTTCGGTTGTCCCAAATTCGCTTCCCTTGGGACTGCGGATCGAAAACTGTTTGAGTAGTGTACGCACCATTTCATCCGCTGGAGGTTGATCCGAATTCTCGGAAATCGAACTCAGAGCTTGTCGTATCACTTCCGGGTTGCGAGCGATCTCCATGATCGTTTCCTGAGCTGCTTTCATCGCTTCTTTGTTGTCGAATCGACCTTGGCGATTTAAGGTTCCGCCAACTTCATCGCGAATGATGACAGCCTGCGAGGCAATCCACATGTCCTGCTTCAGGAAGTTGACATAAAGGACTCCCAACGAAGTCGACGCTACGGTTGTCGCAAGCCAAAGTGGCGACCAGCGAAGCATTGTTCGAATGATGTTGTGAAGAACGTTGGGAGTTGAGGGCATTGTCGTTTCTCGCCTGTTATTAGCTTAGGATTCAATCGCTATCTCAGGAGGGAGATAGGTTCGAATCCTCCGCGCGCGGATGGAGAAACTGTAGGGTAGAGATTGGGTAGACGTCGGTCGAACGCGCCGGAGGCTGTCAATCCTATGCAGGGCGGACGATGACTTTACTGATTGTGCGGGTTGTACGGTTCGCGCGAACTAGTCGATCAACCGATAGGCCGGTTGTTATGTCGATTCGTTTTGCTACCGCGATTGCCGATGAAGATTATCGAGGACATTAGCTCAATACTAGCACTCGACGGAGAAGTCATCGCAGAGCCAAATGGTTAACTCATTTGCATTGCGAGTTGTGTGGCAGGAGACAATTCGTACTTCATATCCTTGATTAAAAAAAGCCTATTGAAGGATTCCTAGCCGGTGCGGAAGCATCGATCTAAGGAGCACGCCAGGGGAGCGATGCAGAACTGCTTGAAGGTTTATCCGAAAAGCCTCCTGAAGCTGGAACGACCTTGGATTTGACGGAGTCCTCACCTTCAAAAATCGCAGTCTGCACACTGTTATCCGAAACACGAGAGGTTGAAGCGGAAACGACAGAGGAGCCTTGGTTTGCTGTTTGGGCACCCATTGAGTTGTTGGACAGCGAGCCTGTGCCAATCGTCGCGTTGTTCGACATTGAACCCATCGGCGAAGACCCCTTCACGGAACTGGTTGCTCCGCTGGCTGGTGCTCCTGAACGTGGTACACCTGTGCCAGCAGCCGCTCCGCTACTTGAAGAAGGGTTGTTAGGAGCAGCGGAAGCAGGACCGGCAGCTGGTGGAGTTGCCGACCAAGATCCATTGGGGGGTGTGTAATAGCTGTTGGGACTTGCATAGCTTCCAGTTCCCGGAGGTGGAACCCGAGAAAGGCTGCTCATATCCGTTCCCATCCCTTTGCAACCCATCGCCGCAGATACTGTCAGTATGCCTAAAGCTAACCATTTTCTTTGCGACCAGGTCATCATAAGTAGCTCCAGAGCGTTGGAAACAAGATTGTAAGGCCAATAGGCGTCGAGGACCCAAAGAGAGCCAGATGGGGGAGCAAAGCCCCACTTTTCGGACTTTTAGCGAATCTTATTGACCGTTCCAAGCCGGATTTCATGTTGGGGGCCCAGGGGAGCCCAACTATCCTAGGGATAGGATGAATTTGTCGACCAGGGCGAAACTAAGACCAGCCGTTTGGGTTAGTAGGGCAGGAAGGATAGTCCGCAGACGCAAAATAGAGCGTTTTGCCACTGCTGGGCGACCTTCTGTCGTGTTAACTCCTTGGGATTACTAGGGGTTGGCGGATGGGTATAGTAATGGGACTTTAACCCGATGGGCGGCAGGAGCCGGTTTAGTTTGGGTAATTGGGAAAGCCTGAGGGGCCTTGTGATCTTCGGGCGGTACCGGACATTTCCTTTCAATCAGCGGGATTTGGCGTGACATCTATTTTCATGTTTCGACTACTGGCGTTTGTTGGTTTCCTTGCAGCTATCAGCGGTCTCGGGCTGAACGGCTCAGCACAGCAGTGGCCGTTGACCGGTGCACTAGGAATCGCTGTGGAACCGGAAGTAGCGACTCAAGTTGGGTTAAGCCCCGAGCAAACCGAGAAACTCCGCGAACTGCTGAAGAAAAGAGAACGCGAAGCGATTGGATTAGCAACCGAACTTCGCCAGGCTGAGCCAGCGGTACGGCAAGCGAAAATCGAAGAATTCACTGCCGCGGGTGAGCGGGAAGCCATGGGCCTGCTCTCCGTAGAGCAACGTTCCAAGCTCGGACAAATTCGGCTCGCTCGAAAGGGACTTTTGACGTTAACGGAAATCGCAGTTGCTGAAACGCTCTCTTTGAGCGACGAGCAGAAGGCGAACGTAGCGAAATTGGTTGAACCTTATCAACTTGCTGACTCCGACCAACGCGATGCCCTGCGACCCCAATTAGAGGCCGATCTGCAGAAAGTTCTTGATGAAAAGCAGTTGGCTGGATGGAGAAAGATGGCGGGCGTTAATGCCGAGCAGGCGGTTGCGACAACGGAGGTTAAAAACGAGGCCGTTGCTGAAAAGCCCGCCGAGATGAAAAAAGAGGATAAGCCTGCGGCGGTCGTTTCTTCGGAACCAGCGGCTGAAGGTAAGCCGGCTACAGAGGCTGTCGCAGCTAAAGAGGCGACGCCCGCCGAAGCTAAACCTGCCGATGCAAATGCAGCTGAAAAAGCCGATGCGAAAATGGAAGCAAGTGCTGCCAAAGACCAAGTCGCTGCAAGTGACAAGCCGACTGGTGAAAGCTCGGAGAAAGATTCGACAGCCTCGCCCAGCGATAAGCCGGCTGATGCGGAAGCGAAGGTTGCTTCGGCTCCAGCTGGGGGTGACTCTGCGGCTGGCAACGACGCATCAGCTTCGGATTCGAAAGCTTCAGACGGGACTGATAGTGGCGCGATGAATCAGGAGCCACCCGCAGCACGTACCAAGCCATCGGATGAGTTAACGATCAATTTCCAGGCTGCACCATGGCAACAGGTATTGAAATGGTTGGCGGATCAAGCTGATTTGAGCCTTCAAGTCGACACGTTTCCAACGGGCACTTTTACCTACCGAGATCCTTACCGAACTTACTCGGTAGCTCAGACAATGGATATCTGCAATAGCGTTTTGCTCAACAAGGGTTACACACTGGTGCGTCGCCAACGATTGTTGATCGTCGTCGATTTGGAGCAAGAGATTTCCGCCGATGTCGTTCGAGAGCTGGCTGAATTAGTTGCACCGGAAGAACTCGAAAGCCGCGGTGAGTATGAATTGCTTAAAACCTTGTTTGTCGTCTCTCGCATGAGCCCGGAAGAGGCAGAGAAAGAGATTAACAAGCTTTTGGGGCCGCAAGGTTCGGTTGTTTCGTTCCCAACCTCGGGACAGCTCTTAGTGACTGAGACCGCAGGCAAATTGCGCACGATTCAGGAGATGATCAAGCGAACCGAGGATCCTAGCACAGCTCGAGGTTCAACCATCACGACCGTTCCGCTGAAGAATATTTCCGCGGAAGAAGTGCTAATGGTAGCGCGCCCTCTGTTGGGACTTAAAGAAGGTGAGAATGTAAGTGAAAAGTTGAGCGTTTCCACCGACACTTTTGGAACAACAATTTTTGCAACTGGCTCGATGGATAACGTCCAGAAGTTGAAGGATTTGGCCGAGCAACTCGATAAGTCAGGTTCGACTGAGACCAGCAATGTTGGTGCGACTGAAACTCCCTTCATCAAGTCGCATCGCATCATGGGGACTGATCCTGACACTGCTTACAAAGTGATGCAGAACCTGCTTGCCGGGATGCCAGATGTCTTGATGTCACTTGATGCCAAGAGCAATCAGTTGATCATTCAGGCCCGAAAATCGGAACATGATTTGGTTGAGAAAACCCTGAAAGAGATTTCTGGACAGAACGAGAACTTCGAAGTTGTTCCGTTGCAGAAGTTGGAACCTGAGACCGTGATATTGGCGGTGAATAAATTCTTTGGTGGTTCTGGGGATGGAAAGGAAGCATCGGCGACCGGCCCGATCGTGGATGGTGATTCGGTTAACCGAACACTTTGGGTGAAGGGTAGTGCGGCCCAAATCGAACAAGTGAAGAATTTGGTGACTCAGTTGGAAGGTAATAGTACCGAGACGGAAAAGCTTGGTGATAAGGTCCGCATGTTACCTCTGACTGGACGAGCTGCGGATCGTGCTTTAGAGCAAGTTGAAGCACTATGGCAAGCGACGCAAAACAAAAACAAGATTCGCGTGGTTACTCCCGCGACTCGAGGAGCGTCTTCGTTACCTCGCAGAAGCGTATCGGGAGAAGTTCCTTCTCGTACTCGTGGCGGTGAAGAAGATAACTTTGGAACTTCGCGAGTCACGCCTGAGATGTTGCAAAGGTTAGAGAAGCTGAGAGCTGAAGCAGCGATGCAGGATGGGGAAGGAGCGGTTCTGGAAAGCGAAGTACCAGTCGATGAAGGTAATCGTGGAGAGAAAAATCAGGAGGGAGCTCCTCAGCCTCCAGTCGCAGAAGAACCACAGGTTCCTGCGACCGAAAAGCAAGGTGATGCGAAAGATGATAAAAAGGCTGCTGTGCGCTTAAGCAGAGCTCGATTCGTTTTCACTTCAGCTCTTGTGCAACCTCCCGCAGAGAGCGAAAACGCGGAGGCGGAAAAAAAAGACGAGGCTGCAGTAAAAGAAGGTGAATCTGCAACAACACCTGCTGCAGATAAGAACGCTGAAGAAAAAACAGAAGAGCCAGCGGTTGAGGGAAATCAGGACATCGTTGTCATGCGAGGTCCCAGCGGTTTGATTATCACTTCAGAAGATCCCAAAGCCCTGGCCCAGTTCGAGGGCTTGCTGCGAATGCTGGCTGATCAAGCTGCAACGGGTACTGGCGAACCAACGGTGTTTTACCTGCAGTACATCAAGGCTTCGGCCGCCGCTGAACTGCTCGAAGGTATTCTGACAGGACAGTCCTCCGGTGGTGGAGGTGGCGGCGGTGGTGGCGGTTTGCTGGGAAGCATGTTGGGTGAAATGGGTGGTGGATTGATCGGCAGTTTGCTCGGTGGAGGTGGAGGCGGATTGACTGGGTCATCTAGTTCTGCAAAGCCTTTGGCTACCGGTGAAGTCTCCATTGTTCCCGACCCTCGTTTGAACGCATTGATTGTTCAAGCCAACGGCGCGGACATGCAGTTGGTTGAGCAGTTACTGGAAGTAATCGATCAAGAAGACAGTCCATTGGATGTGACCACACGTGGCAAGCCACGTTTGATTCCTGTTCTGCATCAGGACGCGGCTGAAGTAGCTGAGATTGTAAAGACTTTGTTTGCCGATCGTATGCAGCAGGCTGCCGGTGGTGGCGGTCAGCGACAGCCTACCCCGCAAGAGTTTATTCAGGCTCTGCGTGGTGGTGGCGGAGGTCGAGGTGGCCGTGGTGCGGGTGGCCAAAGTGAACTGAAAGAGAGCAGCATGTCGGTGAGCGTGGATAAGCGAAGCAATTCGTTGATTGTCACTGCAACTCAGCAGCTTTTCGAAGAAGTGCGCGAGGTCGTTGAGTTGATCGATCAAGCGGGAGTTGAAGCAGAGGAGCAGGTAGAAGTTGTGAAATTGGAAGGCAACGTAAATCCAGAAGTTGTCAAGAATGCATTGACTTCCGTCTTAGGTTCGCAGGTTAAGACCAGCACTTCCGGAAGCACGACCTCGACTGCGTCTAACAACAGTTCCTCGACTCCTGGCGGTGGCGGTGGGGGCTTTGATCCAGCTGCAATCCAGCAGCGTATGGAATTCTTCAGAAGTTTACAAAACCGCGGCGGTGGCGGCGGTGGTTTCATGTTTGGTGCGCCGGGCGGCGGTGGCCCACCTGGTGGCTTTGGTGGCGGCGGCTTCGGTGGTCGCGGCGGCGGATTTGGTGGTGGCACTGGTGGCGGCGGCTTCGGCGGTGGTGGATTTGGCGGCCGCGGCGGTGGCGGTACTCGAGGCGGTGGCCGCGGAGGAAACTAGCACAGCTTTGCCAAAAACTTCTTTGATATGGTTCCTGTCTCGATCAAGATTTTGTCCGTTATTAGTTTGCTGTAGGGGTGCTTAAAAGATGATCATGGAAGCTGGCGATATTCTGGTGCGCCGCGGCTTGATTAGCGCCGAACAGCTGGAGCGTGCGCGCATCAGCGGAGCCAGTGGTTCATCTCTTGAGCAGGCGATCCAGCAGGGATGGGTGAAAGAAGATGAAGCGCTGAAAGCAGTTGCAGAGGAAGTCGGTCTCGATTTCGTCGATCTACGGACAGTTGACGCTGACTTGACTTTGTTGCAGATCTTTCCTCAAAAGCTCATCTATCGTCATTCGTTGTTTCCATTACGGCGTGAGCATGGAAGTCTGGTTGTTGCTACCAGTGATCCACTTGATCTGTACCCGATCGACGAAGCTAGCGCGGCAACTGGGCTGAGCATCATTCCCGTTGTTGCCGAACGGATTGAAATCGCCAAGCTGATCAAAAAATACTTAGGGGTTGGTAGCGAAACGGTCGAAGGCCTGATGGCTGCTCGAGCCGAAGATGAAGAGATTGAGTTACTTGAGCAGATCGAGACTGATGGAAGTGAACTCAGTGAGCAAGCTCAAGAAGCTTCTGTGGTTCGCTTGGTCAATGAAATTTTGGTAGAGGCAATCGATTCCAGGGCTAGCGACGTTCATTTGGAATCGCAGTCCTTCGGCTTGGTGATCCGTTACCGTATCGACGGTATTCTGCATACCCAACCTGTTCCTCCCGAAATTAATCGCTTTCAAGCGGCTATCATCAGTCGCTTGAAGATCATGGCGAGATTGAATATCGCCGAGAAACGATTACCTCAAGACGGTAGAATCAAACTTCGAGTGCATGGTCGCGAAATCGATATCCGCTTGTCCGTGATCCCGATGATTCACGGCGAGAGTTTGGTTATGCGTATTCTCGATAAGGGGGCCATGAAGTTTGACCTCTTGAACTTGGGTATGGATCCCGATGTTTATCGTATATACAGCGAACTGATTCGGCTGCCTCACGGTATTATTCTGGTGACCGGTCCTACCGGTTCCGGTAAAACGACAACGCTTTACAGCTCGTTGATGGAAATCAAAGGTGATGATAACAAGATCATCACGACCGAGGATCCTGTCGAGTATCAGCTTGATGGTATCAATCAGATTCAAGTGCATCCTAAAATCGGTTTGACGTTCGCTGCATCGCTCCGCAGTATTCTGCGTCATGACCCAGACATTGTTCTGGTCGGCGAAATTCGCGATTTGGAAACCGCCGAGAATGCGATTCAGGCGTCGTTGACAGGTCACTTGGTTTTCAGCACCCTTCACACCAATGATGCTGCGGGTGCTTACACTCGTATGATCGATATGGGAATCGAGCCATTTCTCGTGGCGAGCACCGTTGAAGGTGTGATGGCACAGCGTCTTCTTCGTCGACTCTGCAAGGAGTGCAAGGAACCATACAAGCCTGAGGCGAGTGATCTTCCCAACGATTTCCCCTGGCATCTTTTGCAGGACCGTCCTTTGTATCGTCCGAAGGGATGTCGCACTTGCCGTGGTGTGGGCTACACAGGTCGAATGGGTATTTATGAATTGATGTTGACCAACGAAGAAATTCGTGAATTGGCTCATGAACGCGTCAGTTCCTTTGCGATCAAGCAAGCTGCTTTGAAAAATGGAATGAAGTCGTTGCGCGATGATGCGTGGTCTAAAGCGATGGAAGGTCGAACTTCGGTGGATGAAGTGATGCGAGTGACCAAAGTGGATCGCATCGGCGGGCCAGCTGAGCAACGCCCAGCTGAGCATCACAAGGAGTAATGAATGCCTGAATTCGCATACATTGCTCGAGATATGTCGGGCAAAAAGACCACAGGAACCGTTGCTGCTGGAAACCAACGTGAAGCGATCGCTTTGCTCGATGCGAAGTCGTTGTTTCCGATTGAAGTTACGGTCAATAAAGCGACGGTGGTTCGCAGCAGTGGTCGCGTCCGTGGCTTGACGATGGCTGTGTTCTACTCGCAGTTGGCTGCTCTACTGCGAAGCGGTGTACCAATGCTTCGTGGATTGACGGTTCTTGGCAAGCAATCGACCAATAAGACATTGACTAATGTCTTGGAAGATGTGCGTGGCAGAGTCGAAGAAGGTGAGTCGCTGGGAGCAGCGATGGGGAGGTTCCCCAAAGTCTTCAGCGAAATGGCCGTGAACATGGTGAAGGCCGGTGCTGAAGGTGGCTTTTTAGAAGATGCTTTGGAACGCGTTGCGACCTTTACTGAGCAGCAAGAAGATCTTAAAGGGCGAACATTAGGTGCATTGGCCTACCCAGCTTTCCTCGCCTCGGTGGGAACCGTCGTACTCACCGTGCTGATGGTTTTCTTCGTGCCAAAATTCGAACCGCTATTTGCTAACCTGCGTCGCAAAGGTCAGTTACCGGCGATGACAGAGTGGCTACTTGCCTTCAGCCGTATGCTACAAGCGTATTGGTGGGTCGGTTTGCTGGTCATTGTGGTGGGGTTGTTTGCACTGGTGCGTTACATTTCCACCGAGCGGGGACGCCGGAACTTTGACTTGGTAAAAATAAAATTGCCAATGATTGGAAAAATTTTCCTGAATTTGGCTGTCGCGCGATTCTGTCGGGTGTTTGGTACTTTGTTGGTCAATGGTGTCCCGATTCTTCGTTCCTTGGAAATCAGTCGCGAGTCGGCGGGAAATGTGATTCTCACCGAAGCGATTGCGAAGGCAAGTGAAAATATTACGGCTGGTGAGCGGCTAGCGGTGCCGCTTGGGGCTAGCGGTCACTTTCCTCCAACCGTTGTGGAAATGGTGAGCATCGCGGAAGAATCGAACACACTGGATCATGTTTTAGTACAGATTGCCGATGGTTTGGAAAAGAGAACCTTCAGGCAGTTGGATTTGTTTGTCAAGTTGCTTGAGCCTGTCATGTTGTTGGGCTTAGCAGCGGTGGTCATGTTTGTTGTTTTGGCTTTGATGGTTCCCGTTCTCAACAGTGCTAATTCCATCTAGTCAAGTTGGAAGTCCTGCTTGGCTTGAGTTGATAGATTGGGAAAGAATTAAGAAGAGTTTTTTGCAACGGAGTCGTGGAAATGAAACGTAATCGTCGTAAGTTTCACCGTGGTTTCTCGCTGTTAGAAATCATGCTGGTGCTCGTGATCCTAGTTGTGGTTGGTGGGATTGTTGCTGTTAACCTCGGCGGGGTTCAGGACAAAGCTTTTTCCAACACGGCGAAGACACAGATCAACAATTTCAAACAGTTCTTGGAAATGTATCGCCTCAACGTTGGCACATTTCCTTCTAGCCTTGATGCTTTGTATGAGAAGCCAAGCGATTTGGCCGACCCGACCAAGTGGATGCAGGTTAGCAATGAGCCGATCCCTGCTGATCCATGGGGACGCCCTTACCAGTACAAACTCAATGGTGACAAGTTTGAGATTCGTAGCTTGGGCCCAGATGGTCAAGAAAACACGGACGATGACGTAACGAGCTAAGCATGATGAAGCCAAAAGGTTTCTCAAAAAATCTGGCGATTCGAATTCGACGACCCCGAGGGACAAACCGTTCCGCGGGGTTTTCGCTATTTGAGTTAGCATTGGTCTTGGCGATTTTAGTCGCCTTGGGAAGCTTAATTGTGCCTGCGATTAACGGTGTGCTGAAGGAACGACAATTCCAGCGACAAGCCGATGAAGTTCGAATTTTGTGGGAGCAGACTCGTTTGAAGGCGATGAGATCGGGGCAAGCTCAAGTCTTTCGCTTTGTCGTGGGTAGCGGAAATTATTCGATCGAGCCGTGGCTTCAGTCGACCGATGACGTGGAAGCTTCCGCCGGTGCTACCGTGATGATGGCAGGCGGTATGGCGACGATTCAAAACGGACCTATGGGAACTACTCTTTCAGCAGCACCGATGGATCAAGTCGCTCGCGATTCCGCAGACCAACTCGCTGAAGGATTCATTTTTTCTGCCGGATCGGTGCTTGGTGACACTCGGTCATTGATGATCGCTCAGCAAACAGGGACTGTTATTGGTGGTGCATCCAATTCGGCTGCTCCTGTTATGTTCTATCCCGATGGAACTACATCGACTGCCGAAGTTGCTTTGCAAAACGAGACAGGCAGTCGCAAACTGATTCGCTTGCGTGGCTTGACCGGTGAAGTGACGGTGGTTCGAGCGATAGGAACAACGCAATGAACTATCGCAATCTAAACCGTACTCTTTACAAAAAAACTCGCAGTGCTTTATCGCTCTTGGAAGTCGTATTGGCATTAGCGATTCTAGGCGCCGCCGGTGCGATGCTGGCCCAGTCGATGCAAGTGGCGACCGATGCTGGCTTGCAAGCTCGCGATCAAGCTGTCGCTGAACTGTTAGCCGAATCGAAAATGTCGGAGGTGATCGCTGGAGCTTTTCCTCCGAATCAGTCGTCTGATTGGATGCCTGTTGTAACTACGGTCGATCCCGGCAAATGGTATTTCAGAATTCAAAGCCAGCCTGCTTTGGTGCAAGGGATGCTCATGATCCAAGTGCAAGTCACCGACGATCCGCAAATGCAAAAAGAGCGGCCGCTTCAGTTCATTCTTACTCGCTGGATGATCGATCCAAGTTTGGGGCTCGATACGCCACCGGAGGATGATAGTTCCACGACTACGGGCACTGGAAGCGGTACGGGTACCTCGGCAACATCCTCTTCGTCAGGAGGACGCTGATGAATAGGTTTCGAAATCTTTCCGACGTTTTTCGTTGTGACATCTCGCGTAAGCCGATTGTATTTCGATCTGCTTACACGCTGCTTGAATTGATCCTTGCACTTAGTCTGACAATGCTGGTCAGCGGCTTGATTGGCATGTTGTTGCAGCTTTATTACCGCAGTTCGGATTTGAGCCAAGCGGATGTACGCCAAGCACAGGTAGCACGCAATCTTCTTCGCATGATTGCGGATGATATTCGAAGCGTTGTTCGATATCAGGAGTTTGACAGCGCGACGCTTACGGCGGTGATGGGGGCCGGCGGTGCTGGTGGGGCGTCTGGTGATACTGCCGCTGCTGGAACCGAGGTGGCGACGGGCACCGATAGTGGAGCGGCGGAATCGAGTTCGACCGATGCGTCGAGCAGCGTTGCATCGGGGGATTTGGCGAGTTCCTCGGAACCACCCCCCGAGCCTGGAATCTATGGAAACCAATACCAGTTGCTAGTCGATGTGAGTCGATTGCCAAGGCCAGATCAATACTTCGCTATGCAGGGTAATGTAATGGATGTGCAGCTGAACGATGTCCCAAGCGATGTAAAGTCGGTGTGTTATTACGTTCAAGCATCGGGGTTAACCAGTGGAGTCCAGGATCCCCTAGCATCCGGCTCGTTAACTGGCATTGCTACTGAGCAGCAGAATACGGCAACCAACACAGGTGGTTTAGTGAGACGGCAACTCGACCGCGCCGTGACGCAATGGGCTAATTCTCAGGGACAGAACGAACGTTTGATGAGAACAGGTGAACTGCTAGCGTCAGAAGTGATTTCGGTCGAGTTCATGTATTTCGATGGCACTCAGTGGGTCACACAATGGGATTCGTCGCAACAGAGTCTTCCCTATGTGATTCGCATTCTACTAGCCATGCAAGATCCAAGAGTTGCGCAAAAGAATCCTCTAGCCGCAGGCAGTCCCGTGAGCATGATGGCGGCTGATCAAATCCAAAGCTATGGGGTTCGTGTCTACGAATTATCGGTCGCCATTCCTGGAGCACAATTGTTGCAGTCCAGCGAACAAACCGACAGTGGCATGGAAAGCTTGGGGATACAGTGATGAACAATTCAATCAATACCCAGAAATCAAAAGCGATTTTGCGCAAACCGAAGCGAGCGTTTTTGCTGGTGATGGTCTTGTTGGTCGTGACGGGTGTGTCGCTTGGGTCGTTGACCATGCTCGAGACCATGGTGATTGCCAAAGATTCGACCATGCTTGCCAATCAACAAACGCAAGCACGTTATGTGGCTGATTCTGGTATTGAGTTCATTCGATACTTTTTGGCTTCTTCGAAGAACCAGCAGGTTGAAGCAGGCGGAGCGGAGAATAATCCGCAGGTGTTTCAGGCTGTCAATGTGATTCCAGATACCGATCCACAGCGGATTGCAAACTTCACGGTGTTGGCACCATCCCTAGATGAGATGGGGCAAATATCGGGAGTGCGATATGGCCTCCAGAACGAATCGGCTCGCTTGAATTTAAACGCCTTGGTGGTCATCGACGAACAGTATGGAAGTGCTGCTGCGGCGATGTCCGATATGGCGGGTCTCGCCGAGGGAGCTGACCTGAGTTCTTTGGGTATCAGCAGTGAAACGGTCGAGCAAGCGACTTCGACAGAAGGGCTTGATAATGTCGGTAGATCGCTGCTGATGGGCCTGCCTGCAATGACGGAAGATGTTGCTGATGCGATACTGGATTGGTTGGATGAAGATGATGATCCTCGCGAGTTTGGTTGTGAGGTGGAATACTACAGTCAATTGCCAACGCCTTATCAACCTGCCAACGGACCGCTGCAGTCGGTAGAGCAATTGTTATTGGTGCGCGGAGTGACCCCTCAATTGTTGTTTGGACTTGATCAAAATCGAAACGGGATCTTGGACCAGGGTGAGATGCTTAATTCGAGTGGTGCGAACAGTCCTATGGGAATGATGCCCATGCAAGGAATGACAGCCTCGGCGCAAACGACTACTAATTCCACAAGTGGTTCCGAAACGGAAGACGATGAAATTCAGCAACCGGATCCGCTGGGTTGGGCTGCGTACCTAACATTGCACAGCGCGGAAAAAAATGTCGACCGCGATGGAAATCCTCGCGTCTATCTAAACCAAGATGATCTGGAAGTTTTGGAAGAGGAGTTAGTCGCTGCCTTGGGGAACGAAACCTGGGCGACGTTTATCGTTGCGTATCGTAAGGCAGGTAAGTCTGGCTCAGGAGGGGCTGGAGGTATGGCTGGGTTGGCTGGAGGTGGATCTAGCGCAGGTGGCGCATCAAGCGGCAGTTCGGGGGCAAGTTCAAGTGGAACTACTTCAGGTGGCAGTAGTACTGGGGCTGCCAATAACACGGGTGGAGGTGACAGTACGGGTGGCGGTGTCAACTCCTCACCTCCCATACCATGGAGTTCCGCCTACTTCGATTCGGTTTCTGGCGAGGCAACAATTACCCTCAGTCAAGTCTTGGACCTTGTGGATGCTACGATCGAAGTTCAGCTCAATGGGGAGCCGGTAACCTACAAATCTCCATTCACCTCCGATCCTGCGGCGATGGCAACCTATATGCCCGCTTTGATGGACAAGGTGACGACCGTTGAAGCGACTTCGATACCTGGCCGCATCAGTATCAACGATTGTCCTAGTGCAATTCTAAGAGGCATTCCAACGATCACCTCCGAAATTGCGGATGCGATCCTAGAGGCGAGGGCTGAAGAATCGGACTCGGAGAACCGCAAATTTGAGTCTTGGTTGGTCGTCGAGGGGCATATCACCATCGATCAAATGCGGTCTCTTGCACCGCTGATTACCGGTGGAGGAAGTGTGTATCGGGCACAAGTCGTTGGCTACTTTGAACAATCGGCTGCCTTCTGTCGCGTGGAAGCGATTGTAGATGCAGCAGGTGACGTTCCGACGGTGCGTTTGTACAGGCGGATGGACCACTTAGGAAGAGGTTTCAGTTTGCCGATCCTTGGCCAAAGGTCAGGAGTTGGAGGATTGGGCATTATGCCAATGCCTCAGTAACAACCAAGTTGCCATAGTTAGGGCCTTGGGAAGAAAGTCATGGATGCCGAGTTGAGATAGTGGGCGGAACTTTAGTGCGGAAAACGGGTTAGGCAGTTAAGCTAGATAAGTGATCGTTTGTAGGGATTGACCCGAGTTGAGGTAGGCATCGTGGCCAAGTTAATTGCGGTTGAATGGGATCGACGAGAATTGCGAGTCTTAGCAGGACAGCGCAAAGGCACTCAGTTGCAGGTCGACCATGCGCTTACGTATCCATTGACTTCCAGTTCCAGCGAAGAATCTGAGTCTGGTGCCAGTGTGACCAGTGCGTTAGGTCAAGCGCTGAATGCATTGCGAGTAGCCAAGGGGGAGGCTATCGTCTCGGTAGGTCGTGCGAATGTCGAACTGCGAACTTTGCAGGTTCCTCCCGCTGAAGTGGATGACTTGCCAGACATCGTGCGTTTTCAAGCGATGAAGCAATTTGCGAGTCTCACCGAGACGACGCCCCTGGACTTCGTCAACTTACCCGACATGGCCGGTGCAAGCAGTTCATCGGTGCTGGCCGTTTCTTTAAATCAAGCCACGCTCAAAGAGATCCAAAAAACTTGCTCAGATGCTGGGCTGGAAGTCACCAAGATTGTTCTGCGCCCCTTTGCCGTGACGCAACTCTTGGAGATCGCTGAAGCAGATCTGAAAGAACAGAATTTATTGATGGTCGATCTGTTGGGAGATGAAGCAGATTTGACGATCGTCGAAAAAGGGGACGTTGTTTTTATACGGTCTGTAAAACTTCCTTCGGAAGATGAGGCTGTTGTTGGTCCCTGGTTGGTCGGTGAAATGCGACGGACATTAATGGCCGCCGCAAGCCAACGCAACGGTCTGAAGATTGACCGCGTTATTGTTTGGGCACATCAGTCGGTCGCAGACTCTTTGTCGGATCGAGCGGCAGGTCAGTTGCAGTTACCGATCCAGGTGATCGATCCCTTTGCGAATGTTCGCGTTGAGGAATCTGCCAAGCGTGAAATCGGAGAAGGAAGAAAGAGCCGATTCGCGCCTTTGTTAGGAGTGCTGGTCGGTGAAGCGGCAGGAAAACGGCAGCTGATCGACTTCGTAAATCCGCGACGTCGTCCACCAAAGAAACGCCCCATCATGAAGTATGCATTGGCGGGTGGCGCGGCAGCAGCTTTGCTGCTTGGCAGCTTATGGTGGTACCGATCTTCGCATTCCTCGCTCGATTACCAGCTCGCCGATCTTCGAAAAACGACCAAGGATTTAGATCAGTTGGTGGCTGTCGCGCAGCAGAATATTGCTCGGCATCAGGAAGTCGATAAGTTTGTACGAGGCGATGTGAACTGGCTCGATGAATTATCGAGACTGGCAGAAAAACTTCCTAACTCCAAAGATGTGATTCTACGCGATACGACGATGTCACTACGAGGTGGAAATTCGGTTTCCATCGGAGAGATCAGCACAACGGCCTTCGTGAATCGAACGGAAGTTGGTCCGCAATTAGAGCAGCAATTGCGTGACACTTACCATAAAGTCGAAGGTAAAAATGCTCAGCGGGCCACTCCGCAGATCGAGGGCTATCCATGGTCGTTCAAAGAAAGCATCGCGATTTTGCCGCAAGAGAAATCTGCTAAGGCTAGCCCCAAGCCACAAGCCCCAGAAGCTGCTAAAGGTGATGCAAAGGCTGTAACCGCGAGCACTGAAAAACCAGCGGCCGCTTCTGCGGCAGAGAAACCTCAAGCAGTACTGACATCCAAAACCGAAGGACCCGCTGCGGTAACGCTCAAACCGGAAGCGACCCCTGCTCCCCTGGAGAGCAAGCCTTCCACAAGCGAATCCGTAGCACCAGAGGTTAATGCAGCAGCACCTGCTGCTGAAACTAAGCCATCGCAAGAGGCGGCAACAAATTCTCCAGCCACCGCCGTTGCACCTGAGACTTCTAAGGATTCAGCTGCTACCGCAAGCCCAGCGAATAAAGAAACACCACCTGCGCCAGCGGCTGACCAAGCAACTGCACCTGCCGCGCCGAAGTAATTGAGATTTTTACGTCAGTCGAAAAGACGAGTAGATAGTTATGAATCAGAGAGAAAGAATACTTGCAATTGCCGTCGGCTCCTTAGGGGTGATCTTTGTCGCTCAGTTTGGATTAAAGTCGCTGCGCACTGGTTTTGATAACAAGCAACGCCAGATCGATGCTTTACAGAAGGAAGTTGACAATAAGCGCTCCGTGATCAACGAAGGGATTCTTGCTCTTCGTAAGCTCAAGGAGCTGCAGCCGAGTTCACTGCCAACCGATCGCGAAAAGGCTCGTTATGATTACAGCAAGTGGTTATTGGAAACAGTGCAAGCGGTTGGACTAGAGAATGCAACAACCGAAGTAAAAAGTGAAACACCTGTCAAAGGTGCCTACACTAATTACTCGTTTACGGTCAAGGGTGATGGCTCCGTCGAGCAGATGACGGATCTTCTGTACCGTTTTTACGAACGCAACTACTTGCATCGAGTCAAAACTCTAAAGATTGCTCCGACTCAGGAGATGGGACGTTTAACGCTGACATTTGATGTGGAAGCGGCGGCATTGAAGGATGCTGATTTGAAGCAGCCCGAACCGACGACACCTTCCAGTAAACTGTCGATGAGCAAAGAAGAGTACGCAAAGGCGATTGTTCGTCGAAATTTCTTTGGTCCCGAAAACCAAGCCCCAAAGCTGGCTGAAGCGAGAAAAGAAAAGGTGGAGATGGGGCGATCGGCGGAAGGTACTGTTCGTGCTGACGATCCAGATAAGGGGCAAACGGTTTCCTACGAAATGGTGGGCGAAGCGCCACCTTCTGCGGAACTCGATCCTAAATCAGGCCGTTGGAAATTTACTCCTTCCGAAAAAGGAACCTACACGATGCTGGTTCGGGCGGTAGACAGCGGTTTTCCAGCCAAATCAGTAGAACAGAAGATTGAATTTGAGGTGGTTGATCCCCCTCCCCCAGCCCCCGTTGCAAAAGTCGAAGAATCGAAGTTTGATGTAGGATCTCATACCTTTATCACAGCGATTGTGACCGGTCGAAAAGGGCTTGAAGTGTGGTTGCTAAGCCGGGTCGACAATCAATCTAAGAATGTTGTCGTGGGAGATGTTGTTGAACTTGGCAAAGTAAAAGGTAAAGTAGTAGAGATCGGTAGGGACTTCATCGTTATGGAGACGGAAGGCCGACGTTGGACTGCCGGAATGGATGAAAGCCTCTCAGAGGCATTCAACAGAAGCGCGGATGATTGATGAAAGCCTGGAAACCAATCGAAAGTATCTAGCGACCTTGCTTGCCCCAGTTATGTTCTGGGGCACGATTGTTTTCCTAATTCTTCTAGCTGCCCTAATGGTCCTCGTGGTGGATGTACCGCGAGTTGACGCTACTTCTTCTCACGGCGAAGCATCTTTGGACGACGAGAGAGCCATGGAGACTGTGTATCCATGGGATGATGAAGTGCTTGCAGCAACCCATTGGTTGGAATTCGTTCTCTGTCTGATTTGGCCTTTTTTTATCATCGAATCGGCCTACGTTTTGTGGATCGGTCGCTATTGCAGCAATCCTTCTTACTGGCGTTGGCTGTGGCTTGCTATTTGGATTTGCCCGCCGCTGCGACTTTGTCCTCCGCATCCACTTCGCAACGGCAAAAGATGGCTGCCTTGGTACGGGTGGACATCGAGCAGTTATCGTTTTTACCGCCGTGTCGAAAAGAGTTTTAGCGTACCGATGATTCTGGTCGCCCTGCTCATTCTGCCGGTTCTGATCGTCGAATGGACAATGCATGAAAAGATCAGCAGTATGGTCTGGTTGAGATGTCTGCTGCATTTTGCAACCGGCTTTATCTGGTTGGCTTTCGCGATCGAATTCATCCTCATGATGCAATTAGCAACCAGAAAGCTAGAGCATTTTAAGAAACATTGGATCGATTTGATCATCATCCTTCTGCCATTGGTTTCCTTTTTGCGATCGCTGCGCGCGATCAAAGCGATGAAAATCGCAAAGTTCACGAAGCTTCAGCAATTGTCACGCATGTTGCGGATCTACCGACTCAGGGGACTCTCCACCAAAGCCTTTCGAGCTATTTTGCTGCTTGATGTTTTGCAGCGGTTTATTGGTCGTGATCCTGTCAGACGGCTAGAGAAGTTGCGAGTTCAAGCCGCTTACAAACAGGAAGAGTTGCGAGAGATTCAGGAAGAGATCGAATCGGTCGAGCGACAAATCGCAGCTCGACAACAGCTTGCTGGTAAAAGTGTTGTCTCGGATCCAGGTCTTTGATGTCGATTGCTCGATGGAGCGAGTTCTTCTCCTATTCGGTCAGAAGATAAATCGCTGCGAGGTCTCGGCGATTCCTGTAAAAAGATGTTTCTCATCAAGCAGTCGGAAAAAATAAAAAACCGCTCTAACGAATTGAATTCGTTAGAGCGGTTTTTCTTTCCTGTCATACTTCAAGTGACACCAATCACTCACGAGATGTGGGAGTAACTTTAATCGTCAGCTTCTCACCCTTTCGCTCGATTTCGACTTCAACCTCTTCACCGACTTTTAAGGCTTCGATCGCGAAGGTGTAGTCGTAGATGTTTTCTATCTTTTTACCTGCTAATCTTGTGATCACATCGCCGCTGCGAATTCCACCCTTCTCGGCTGGGCCATTTTTCCCGACACCAGCAAGTAGCACTCCCTTGATATCTCCCTTGGCATAATCGGGGATGGTACCGAGGTAGGCTAAAAGGCGAGCTCGAGCGCCTTCTTTAGGTGCCTCGTGTCGAATGAATTCAGGGATCGTTTCAGAACTGGATACCGAACGGCTAATTAATCCCATGAGCCTTGCGATTTTGGCTGCACCCTCATAGTTCAAAGTTTCGGGAACATCACGAGGAGTGTGATACTCGGAATGAGAGCCGGTGAAAGCGGAGAGGATAGGAACTCCCCGAAGGTAAAAAGTGCTCGCATCCGTTGGTAGGAAAGTATCGTTCTGTAGTGTCAACGGTAGTCCGACGACCGCATTGCGTCGTTCGATTTCCTGAGCCCATACATTGGAAGAGCCAATGCCCTGAAGCACGAGGTTGTCGCGAAGTCGACCAACCATATCCAGATTTAACGCAGCGACGACAGAAGGATAGAGACTGTTGTCCGGTGCGCCGTCCGCTTTATCCGCTTGTGGTTTGGGTTTGAAATTGGGATAGAGTGTGTAAAACTCATCGGCAAAGTAAGCCGAACCAAGCAGGCCAAGTTCTTCGCCCGACCAAGCTGCAAAGAGAATGTCACGTTTGAGTTTAAGTTCCCCTCTACGAACCTGATCGGCAAGGTTCTGTGCGATCTCTAGCATACCAGCGACACCAGAAGCGTTGTCATCGGCACCTCGGTGAGTACCACCTTGTTCATTTTCGTTGGCTAAGCTTGAACCACCTTCGCCTTTACCGAGATGGTCGATATGAGCACCGATGATAATCGCTTCCGACGTTGGAGTATCACCCGCTCTTAGCCAACCCAAAACATTTCGCCCCTGTTTTTTCACTTGCTGAATATCAATGGTTGCCGATAGCTTGATGCCCTCCAATGGGAAACCGAGTGCAGGTTCTCCATTGTCCAGACCCTTCTGAACTTCTGCGAGTTTTGCATCATTGGCTTGAAACCAAGATTCAACGACATCATCGGTCACGCTTATGACCGCAAGGCTGGAACCGGACAAGGCACCGTCGAGTTCAAGCTTTACTAGTTGCTCTCTTACGCCACTGGTGGGACCACTGACCACAATCAATCCAAGGGCTCCACGATCGCGAGCAGCCATCGCTTTGAATCGCAATGAGCTAAAGCGGGCGAAGTGCTGACGTTTTTCCGGAGTGATATCTTGCGGCATTTGTCTGAAGACAACGACCCACTTATTTTCGACATCCAAATGAACGTAGGAGTCGTACTCGTCGTGGCCATCAACAGCGGGAGCAACGATTCCGTATCCAGCAAAGACGACATCGCCTTCTGGAATATCGCCCGCTTTAGAAAACGAAAGTGGCCGCCATTTTTTACTAAGCTCAAACGATTGCTTGTTGTCTTGCAGGCGATTCCTTTCACCCAGGTTGATACCTGCAGTGAAAGGGAATTCCTCGTACCATGTGCCATCTTTGCCCGCTGGCTGGAGGCCAAGGCTTTCGAGATATGCTGCTACGTAAGCGGTTGCTTTCTTTTCCCCTTCGGTACCTGTCAGACGGCCACCGAGTTCCGGTCGGCAAAGAAAGTCAACGTGCCTCCCGACATCGCTGGCTTGATAACCTGCAGCAGATCGCGCCGCCGTATCATTCGCAGCCTCGACGGCATCTTTTGTGTCGACAGACTCTGCAGCATCAGCCGAAAGCCCCAATGCATTCAGGGCAGCTTCGTGATTCCAGGTTGCCGTGAAAAGCTGCGATTGCTTGTTGCTGCCACGATTGGTCGTCCATACCAAAGTGTTGCCATCGGGAGTGAAAACAGGAAGGCCATCAAAGCCTTCGGTGTAAGTAACTCGTACCGGTTCCTTACGGCCATTGGCATCCACCATATAAAGCTCGAAGTTGGCGAAGCCATGGCGGTTGGTCGCAAAGATGAGGTACTTCTGAGACGGATGATAATACGGTGCCCAACTCATGGCACCAAGATTCGTCAACCGCTTGACGTCTTCTCCTTGAATGGACATCGAATAGATCTCTGCTGTTGCGCCATTCTCAGCAAAGCGTCTCCAGCAAATTCTTTGGCCATCGGGCGAGAAAAACGGACCTCCGTCGTATCCAATTGTATCTGTCAAACGTCTAACATTGGAGCCATCCGCATTCATCAGGTACAGATCGATTGCCGAAGCGGGATCGATGGCAAAGAGTTCCTTTTCTTTCTCGCTGAAATCCTCTGTGTAGGCCCGACGATTTGAGGCAAAGACAATCAGCTTGCCATCAGGTGAGTAACTACCTTCAGCGTCGTAACCTTTTTCCTGGGTGAGTTGTTTGTATTGTTTGCTGGTACGATCGAATTCAACGAGATCGTAAGTTGGATCATAGTCCCAGCTATATCGGCGTTCCTGACCTGATGCGCGAAACTCGAGTTCATCCTTCTGCTTCTTCACGGCGTCGGGATCGAATTGTGTGGATCCAAACATCACGCGATTCCCATCAGGATGGATCCAAGCACAGGTAGTCTTGCCTTGGCCTGGCGAGATTTTTTCGACATCGCCAGTTTCCCGATCCATCAAATAGATTTGAAAGAAAGGGTTCGCTGGATCGCGTTCGCTTTGAAAAACAATTTTGGTGCCATCGGCACTGAAATATCCCTCCCCTGCCCTCTTCCCTTCGAAGGTCAATTGTCGCGATTGGGAAAGAAGCTTTCCTTCCAACTGCGCAGCTTTGGCTGCGTCGATCACCTCAGCCTGCGGAGTCTCCGGCTTTGATTCCTGAAAAGCGAAAGAGAAGTCGCTCAGGCAGCAGATCAGGGGAAAGAGAATCAACGTCTTGGAATTTAGAAATCGGTAGAGGAAATTTAATTTACCTGGTCGTACAGACTTCAGAAAAAGATGCATCACTATCACTCGTGTAAACGGTGGGAGATATAGGTTGGAAAGTACTGTAAATTGTAGGACGGGAGCAAGCTTCTAAAAAGGGCTAGGCCCGCCTGAATCGGCGGGCCTAGAGAGGAGACGGTTTCGTATTTTCGCAAGTATTTCAGTGGTAGCGTCCAGGATTGGTGGAAGGATAGTGATCGGAATCCTCTTCATCCTCATCCCAGAGTCCCTCTTCGTCTTCCGATTCTGGAGGAACATATTGCAATGACGAGGTTGGAGGTGGATCTCGATCCCCGGAGCCTTCGTTATCCCATCCCTCTTCTCGCCGGATCTTATTGCGTCGTTTGGCTGGGGGCGAACCAGACGAGGAGTTGGTACCACCATCCTGCGAAGCACCTCCCGAACGCATCGCTTCCCAGTCCGAAATCGAGATAACTACTTCGCGAGCCTGTGACCCGTTATAGTCGCCCACGATACCATCTTCTGCCATGAAGTCGATCAATCGAGCAGCGCGTCCATAACCGATTCCCAATGCACGTTGCAGCAAGCTAACGCTTCCTCGCCCTTCGCGAATTACTACATCAATGGCTGCTTCGTAGAGATCATCACGTTTGCGAAGCGCTCCAGGTTTGACAGGTTCACCTTCAGAATTGTCGGTTACTTTCAAATTGACCAGCTCGGAGACAAAGTTCTGTTCGCCAGTACCGCAATGATCCACAACGCGATTGATTTCATCATCGCTGACGTAGGTTCCTTGACCACGCAGCAGGTTGCTGGTGCCCGGCCATAGGAACAACATATCTCCATTACCGAGCAATTTATCCGCTCCCATTTCATCGAGCACCACGCGGCTATCAACGCGGCTAGCAACTTGGAAAGCGATTCGAGCGGGAAGGTTACTTTTAATCAAACCGGTAATAACGTCGACCGTTGGTTTTTGAGTTGCGAGTATCAAGTGAATCCCCACTGCTCGGCTCTTTTGAGCCAATCGAATAATATGTTGTTCAACTTCCTTACCGGCCGTCATCATCAAGTCCGCAATTTCGTCCGCTACGATGACAATAAATGGTAAATGATCTGGGATAGCTTTTGCGTCTTCGTCATTCTCAGGTCGAAGACGATCCAGCAGTTCCTGACGATCTAATTGGTTGTAGCTGGTGATGTGACGCACACCAGCACGGGCAAGAAGCGCGTAACGCTCTTCCATCTTATCAACAGCCCAAGCCAAGATAGCCTCAGCTTTGCGCATGTCTGTCACGACCGGATGCATCAAATGCGGGAGTCTTCCATAGCCACTGAGTTCAACCATCTTCGGGTCGATCATCAACATGCGCACCTCATCTGGTCGGCGCGTCATCAGAATAGAACATATGATCGCATTCAAACACACGCTCTTACCGGTACCTGTACGACCCGCAATCAACAAGTGAGGCATGGTTGCTAAGTCGACCGTTAAAGCGTTACCGGAAACGTCTTTACCGAGGAAGAGCGGGATTTTCATCTTTTGGCATGAAGCCCCCGTTTCTTCAATGACCTCTTTCAAGCGAACAACTTGCCGAGTCTCGTTGGGAACTTCAATTCCCACGGTATTCTTGCCAGGTATCGGGGCGACAATACGCACGCTTGGTACTCTCAGGGCAATCGCCAAATCATCCGCAAGAGAAGTGATTTTCGAGAGTCGCAGACCTGCTTCCAATTCCACTTCGTACTGTGCGATAACAGGACCGGTTTCGATCTCGACTACGCGCACATTGAATCCGAAATCACCGAACGTTTTCTCTAGAATCTTTGCCTTGCGGCGCACTTCCTTCGCTTGATCGTCATAGCAGATTTCTTCTGTATCAATCAGCAGATCTGTGCCTGGCAATACGTATTCTTCGGTTCCCGCGGGCAAGCTGGTATCATCCAAAGCATCGAGAGAATGATCCTCTTCTTTAGTTTTCTTGGTAGCCCGATTTCGCACCTTCGGACCTGGAGTCTCATGTGCCTCGTCGGATCGAAGAATTACAGTTTCCCCTTCAACTTCAATCTCACGTACTGCTGCCGTATTCTCTTCTTCAAGTTCATAGGATTCCTCCGTGGAATCGTCTGTCGTTTCCGCGGTGTCGCTTTCCGCCTTCTCCGGTGCCGGCTTGGCGTTTGAAGAGGCTACCGTGGGAATCAATGAAGCAGCGACCTGAGTAAGTGCGGCCAACGGAGAAGATTTAGATTTTGTCGTGCTAGCCGCTTTGTCGGGAGATTTGGTTTCCTGTTTCGTCTCAGCGCGTTCCCCTAAATCTCCGCGTCCATGGAATTTGATTGGAAGCGGAGGATCATTGTCATCAAGCAATGAAGTGGGGACATCGTAAACAGGTTTCGTAGTAGCGGGCGAAAGCTTAGGAAGGTCATCTTTCTCGCCCATCACTTTACGCAGATCAACTAAACGCCCTACGCTCTTTTTTGCACCGCTGCCAACGAGAGCGAGCACCATGTAGTCGGTCGTTAAAAGAACGCCTGCGAACATGATCGAACCGATGAGAATGGCACTTCCCACTGTCGCGAAGTGGCCATTGATCCACTCGGCCGCTAACGCACCGAGGTAACCACCACCACCAATCACAGGTGATTTGGGAGGATGAAGTCCGAGCATGGCAGGAATTACGCAGAGCGACAAAAGAAGCAGTGACCAACCCACTCCACGACTTAGCGGTGAAGATACGCTCCCTTTTTGGAACAGCAAGCTGATCGCTATCGATAGTGAAGCGGTCGCGAAGTAAGCACCCCAGCCCAATGCGGTTACCAAAACGTCTGAAACCACCGCTCCCCAATAACCGCACCAGTTGCTTGGCTTGGCATTCTGCGGAAACGTGAGCGCATCGGGATCGTAAATGCGATTGAAGGGTGGAGCCCAAGGTCCCACCGCGTCGGCTGGATCATAACTGATCAACGACAGCCACACGAAAAGATTGATCGCAGCTAAAACCAATACGGCAACATCGTATCGAACGCTACGCGGATCGCCCATCGATGGTTACCTCCCCCATTATCGCAACCTGACTGCCACAGTGGCTCAGGATCATAGCGGGCGGTTCCATGCCCCGACACGCGCAGCAGCGAGCGTCGTCGACCTTCCTGGACGTATCTGATGTTCTTCGTCTTGGAAGACACGCGAGTTTGACGAAACCGAAAGAAATGCACGACGAATACATCAAGTTCAGCGGAAATCCTGCGTTAGAAACCGCAGAATCCATAAGCGCGCTAAGATAGCCCGGTGGAGTTTGTCGAATATGCCGGGGCTATCAACCAAGCTTGTAAGGAAGCGGATCTCCTATCCGTTCAACAGCTACAGAACCTCGAATCATGTCTCTAGTGAATCACCGGACAGACATCGAACCATTCTTTTCCTTGCGAGTTCATCCACTGACTGCACTCTACTGGTCCCCAGCCACCTTGCGGGTAAATGTACAAAGGTGGGGCCGCTGGGCTACGCCAAGCTGCTAACACGGGATCCATGATTTGCCAAGCCAATTCGACTTCGTCGCTACGGGCGAACAGACTGGCGTCACCTTGAATAGCATCCTGCAATAATCTTTCATAAGCATCTGGTAACTCGCTGCCACCCTGGTCGAAACGAAAGTCGAGTTGACTTAGTCGCATTTTCATTTCGGCATCGGGGATCTTGGTCTGAAAATGCAGTTGAATCCCTTCGGCCGGCTGAATCTGAATTACTAACCGGTTCGCTGATGGCTTGTAGGTGCCGCGTTCCCCAAAAAGCATATGCGGGGGCTCTCGGAATTGAATGACGATCTGCGTCGTGCGGCATGACATCGCCTTACCACTGCGTAAAAAAAAGGGAACACCCTTCCATCGCCAATTGTCGATATGGAATTTCAAGGCAGCAAATGTTTCCGTTTCGCTTCCATCTGGAACATCTTCTTCTTGGCGATATCCCTCATATTGCCCTCGAAATCCGTCATTAGCGAAGTCACCACCACGCATTGGTCTAACCGCCTGCAAGACCTTGACCTTTTCATCGCGGACCATGTTGGCGTTGAAACGCACGGGCGATTCCATCGCGGTAACCATCATCAATTGCAATAGATGGTTTTGGAACATATCGCGTAGTACGGTGGATTTGTCGTAGTAGCCTGCGCGACGACCAACGGCTACCTCTTCCGCCACAGTGATCTGAACATGATCGATAAAGTTGCGGTTCCAAAGGGGCTCGAAAATAGAGTTGCCAAACCGCAATACAAGCAGATTTTGAACGGTTTCTTTTCCAAGGTAATGATCGATGCGATAGATTTGGTCTTCGCGAAAAACTTTGTGGATCGATTCATTAAGCGATCGAGCTGATTGCAAGTCTGTGCCAAAAGGTTTTTCAATTACCACACGGCGACTACCGTTGCTGTCATCAGCCATACCGGCAAGTCCCAGCTGCTGGATCGCCTCCGCGTACAACTGCGGCATCGTCGATAGATAATAGATTCGTTCACAGCGTTTGTTGCCTTCGATCTGATCGAGCGCTGCAGCCAATCCAGGAAAGTCACCGGGATTGGTGATATCCGCAGGTTGGTAAAAAATACTCTGCGAGAACTGATTCCAGAGTTCAGATGTAAAGGACTTCTTTTCAAACTTTTCTGTGCTGACCGCTAATTCTTTTCGCCATTCCTCATGAGCGAAGGGAGTGCGTGATACGCCAATAATTTTGGTTTCTGGTGGTAATCGCTTTCGGCGGAATAGGTTGTAGAGCGCCGGGATCAACTTGCGGCTTGTTAAATCTCCCGATGCGCCAAAGATCACCATGGTGTGTGGCATATCCAGCTCCTTCAAATCCTCGTTCGTTAGCAGAACTTCAGAAACGCTCAACGCTGTAAAATGGATCCTTGAATCCTTGGGGGATTTTTAGAATCTCATCGAGGTAAAGCCACCGTCAACATACATTTCGCAACCTGTGATGTAGCTTCCCGCGCGACGCGAGAGCAACAGGATTGCAGCTCCAATCAATTCATCGGGTTCACCGAAACGGTTCATCGGAGTACCCGCCATAATGTTTTCGATTCGCTGGCGATCTAGCAAAGCTCGATTTTGTTCCGCAGGGAAAAAACCAGGACATAGTACATTGACACGAACCTGTTTGGGGGCGAATTCCCTCGCGAGGTTCTTTGTCAAATTCACCACAGCGGCTTTCGACGCGGCATATGCGAAAACTCTCGACAAAGGGATATGAGCGGTGACGCTACCGATGTTTAAAATCGAGCCCCCGCCAACCTGCTCCGCCATCACAGGCGCAAATGTCTGGCAAGCTAAATGGGTCGCGGTCAGATTCACTTCGAAGACACGGTTCCAGCGTTCCAATGAAATCTCGGTATAGGGCGTTCCATCATTAATGCCAGCGCAATTGATGAGCATATCAATCGTGGGAGAAGATTGTCGCACGTCCTGGAGCAGCCGACCAAGCGAATCGGCGCTGGTTGCATCAACTTCTAGCGACCTGGCTTGGTGGCCACCGTGGGTAATCTCGGAAGCGATTTCAGAGCCCCGTTTTAAATCTCGTCCAGCAATGACCACACTCGCGCCGGCCATTGCTAGACCGCGGGCAAGCGTGCTACCGAGGACGCCAGCTCCACCGATAACAACAGCCGTTTGTCCCCGGAGACCGAAAAGGTTTTCCAGGTAAACGGCTGGTGATACGCTAGCGCCTTGCTCGCCTTCCATGATCGTTCCTTAAAATTGCCGAGTGATCCATCATCCCACCAGAACATCTCCGGCGGGATGACTCTCAAAATCTCAAACTACGGTTTCGGCTGTCGGCGATGGTCGAGCCACTCTGAATGGAATGCACCTGGCTTATCAGTTCGCTGATAGGTGTGTGCTCCAAAGTAGTCACGCTGAGCTTGCAGCAAGTTGGCCGGCAAGCGAGCTTGTCGGTAACTGTCATAGTAAGATAATGCCGTCGTGAACGCGGGAGCTGGCAACCCAAGATGGGTTGCCGCGATGACAACCGCCCGCCATGAAGCCTGGGCTTTCTCAATGGCCTGCTGGAAGTAAGGATACAGCAACAAGTTTTCTAGATTTGGCTGTTCATCAAAGGCCGCTTTGATGCGATCAAGGAATTGAGCACGAATGATACAGCCTCCACGCCACAGCAACGCGCAGTCACCATAATTGAGATTCCAATCATGTTCCTTGCTGGCTGCCTGCAATTGCACAAAGCCCTGTGCGTAACTGCAAATCTTCGAAGCATACAATGCTTGTCGGACCGCTTCGATAAAGCCTTGGCGATCAGCGATCAAATCCTGAACTGGTTTCGCAAATCCGAGATTGTCTTTCGCTCCTGGAGCAGGAAGTACTTTCGAAGCTCGAACTCGAGACTCTTTCATGGCGGAGAGGCCACGAGCGTATACTGCGGTGGTGACCAAAGTGCTAGGTACGCCGAGATCCAAGGCCAACTGGCTCATCCATTTGCCCGTTCCCTTGGCTCCAGCGACATCGAGGATCTTGTCGACCAAAAAGCCATCGCCACCTTGATCATCTTTCACGCTGAAGATGTCTCGTGAAATCTCGATAAGGTAACTCTGCAAGTCGCCACGATTCCATTGATCGAAAACTTCGTACAGTTCGTCGTTATTAAGGCCAGCAGCTTCCTTCAGCAAGTAATAGGCTTCGCAAATCAACTGCATATCGCCATATTCGATACCGTTGTGAACCATTTTCACATAGTGCCCGGCACCACGTGGACCAACCCATTCGCAGCAGGGGATGTCGTTCTTTGGACCAACCTTGGCGGCGATCGCTTGGAAGATTGGCTTGATCATCGGCCAAGCCTGCGGGCTGCCGCCTGGCATCATGCTGGGGCCTTTGAGCGCACCCTCTTCACCTCCCGAAACCCCAGTACCAATATAAAGCAGACCTTTGCTTTCGACGTACTTCGTGCGACGTTCGGTGTTCTCGTAATGTTCGTTACCGCCATCGATGATTACATCGCCAGGTTCCAGGTGCGGCAAAAGTTGCTCGATCAGGTCGTCGACCGCAGCGCCTGCTTTTACGAGTGTCATCACCAAACGAGGACGCCTAAGCGACTTGACGAGTTCAGCAATGGAGTGACAGCCTACAAAGTTCTTGCCAGCTGCACGGCCTTGAATCAAGTTGTCTACTTTGTCCGTCGTTCGATTGTAGACCGCTACTCGATAGCCTCTGCTCTCAACATTGAGAGCAAGGTTTTCTCCCATGACGGCAAGACCGATCAAGCCGAAATCACACAACTCAGCCATTTTAGTTAGTGTCCTATTGGTAGGCGTATGCAAAAAAATCAGAAGCGATTGAGGAATCGATTGAGCTTTCATTTGTAATTCGCCGACGCAACCTTTCCATGAAAGGAACATGTGCGGCAGAGTCGGTCGAAGTTTTACGGCAGATGTTTTTATCTGCGGGAATGATTTAAATAATGTTCACTAAACAATTTTAAACGGTGGCAATTCGGGGAGATATTTATCGAACTCAGCGATCAGTGATTGTTGATAATCACCCGCGAAGGAACCATCGAAAAACTTTTTCATACCTTCACTGAAGAATCGCTCCCAACTTGCTTCTTCATGTCCGGGATTGATCGGATAGAAGAGAACGTTGTTGGCTTTAGCGGCAGCGTAATCGCCTGGTGCATCACCGATCATCAGGCTCTTGCCTTGCGCGTATTTCTTAGCATTGGTTAAGATTTCTTTTTTGCTGCCAGCTTCCTGGCCGCAGATCTCTACGACATAGCGATCGATATCGTGTTCATGCCATTCCGCTTTCAGGGCAGGAGTGGGGGTGGCGGAGCAGACAATCACGTCGGCCTTGGCAGATAGTCCAGCAAGGCTTTCGCGGACCTTTGGAAACGGAGGCACTCCGCGAACCATCGCAGCCACCGAATCATTCACAGCGATTGACCATTTCAATGCTTCCGTTAAGGCTGGATCACCATTCTCCTTAACCAGTTTTTCGAGCGCTGGATTGCCCAGTTTCGATTCGGTCTTGCACCAGTTTCGCAAAGCATCGGGAACTTTTACCGAGATGCCGCGGGCTGCGACTTCCGGACGTCGAGCAAGCCAATCTAACGACTCAACCAATGCGGGAAAACGATTGATGCCGCGGCTCTTGGAATATAGGTTCACGAACTCTGCAGCCTCGCGAGCGTACTTGCTCACCGCTTGCAGGTTGTAGTAGTTGATAATGTTGGGGATGAAACATTCTTTGTGCTTCAACTCCATCGTATCAAAAGCACAGCCATCAGAGTCTATGCCAACAAAGAAGTCATGTTTCGGACTGATTTCAAAAGACATCGTGTATCAAACCTTATCGAGTCGTAAACGTGAATAGTGGGTTAACCTTTGCGATCTGCCTGCGGAACGTAAGCAGGTAGTTTCTGCGAAGCAAATATCGGTTGGAGTCGAGTGAGCCGTTGACGGCCGCCGATCATCGGCAGGGTTACCATGTCTTCGCCAACCAATGGCATGGCATAGCGAACGAAATCATCGGTCACGTCGCAACCGTTAGCCGTGATCCACTGTTTCGGAAATGTTCGCTCACTGTTAGCGACTTCGCTGAGCGGCGCTTTATCGTAACGCACCGAATAGATCGGGCCGGCATCTCGCAAAATCGTTGCCATGTACCCCGTCTCACGGCCCGCGGCCAACAAGGCTGCTTTCTGGCCTGCGCGATACGCTTCATCCAAGTCGACGGTCGATGCATATCCGATCGAGTGTCGTTGATCTGTTCCAGGGACGTTAGCTCGAGCTTTACCCTTAGCCTTAAGGCCCTTCTCGTTGAGATAGTTGATGACGACCTGAGCAACGGTCGTTTGCGAGCTGGAAAACTGAGTGTGGCCGAAAGAGTCTTTCGCTTCACCCAGTGATCCGACATCGAATCCTTCGCTGATAACAACAATACAACGTTTGTCTTTCTTAAGTTGATCGTTTACCTGATCGCAAAGCTGATCAAGCGAGCAATGGCTTTCTGCAAGATAGATCTGCAAAGGCATCTCACGGTGAGGGTCGGCCAAGCGGGCTGCAGCGGGGATGTAACCGATCTTTCGACCCATCGCTTGCATCACCAGCACTGGATCAGCTGGCCACGAACCAGCGTTCTCTTCGTTAGCGTTTTGAACCGCGTGCATCCAGTATTTTGCTGCCGATCCGTATCCAGGCGTATGGTCGATCAATTTGAATTCGCTGTCACCCACGTCGTTATCGATCGTCTTGGGGCCACCGATACCGATCAAGTCTAGACCACGCTGTTGACCAAGCTGCGCGATCTTATTGGCTGTGTCCATCGAGTCGTTGCCGCCGATGTAAATGAAATAGCCAACGTTGTGCGCTTTGAAAACGTCAATCACTCGATCAAAGTCTTCGTTCTGACCAGCTTTGAGTTTGTAGCGACAGGTTCCGATCGAGCCCGCTGCGGGTGAATAACGTAGCAGTGCAATCTCGTCGGCTGGTTGAGCGGTCAAGTCGATTAGGTTCTCCTTGAGCACACCTTCAATTCCATTTTGAGCACCGTAAACCGTTCCGATGTCCGGAAGGTCGCGGCACATCTCGACAACCCCTCGAACTGTGCTGTTGATCACGGCGCTCGGACCACCACTTTGCGCCACAACTAGATTTTTGGGAGTCCCCATATCGTTGATTATTCCATCGTTGACAAAATAGTACTCTACTGCTGAATCGCGACAGTTCCTGTCGCGAAAGGGCCTATCGCGAGAGGGCCTGTCTGGAGAGGGATTCTAACGCTCCTGGAAAAGGGTCGCAATGAGCCTTATTGGCCCGTTTTGCCTTGCAAATTCTAGCAGGATGCCATGGAGAGTCGTCCTATCAGCAAGCTTTATAGTAGCCACACTTACCGGAGCGCCGGAATGAGGTTGCGATTGAAGCGTTTCACGGGGCCAAGCCCTATCGAACATGATGCGAGCCGGTGTTTTCAGGAACTCAAGAACCGTCTCGAGTTTGCTCAAGATAAATCCTGTAAATGTTCTTCTTTACTACGATTTCCCAGGGAGAGCCTCTTGAAGAGCACGGCCTGGGTATCCGTCGCTCCATCGCGGCCGATAACGCTAGCATTGGAGAGAGTCACAAGTAACCATTGGACTGATATCAAGAAGCGTCCAGGAGCTTTGAAAGTCCAACTTGTTTCTGGCTATCTTGTTTCTGAGTGAATAGGCAAGATAGGGTTCTTGGTCTACCCTTGACCAGGGGAAATGGATGGACTAGAACTGGTTTGGAAGTTTGCGAGTGATCTTGTCGAGTTGAGCGATGGCTTAGATTTGACAGAAATTCTCAAAGGCTTTTTCTAGGCGGGTTCAGAGAATGCGTCCCATTTGACGAAAACAAACCCACCGAGACCTTTCAACAAGGCGCCGTGGCCAAGTGGCTAAGGCAGTGGATTGCAAATCCACCATCCCCGGTTCGAATCCGGGCGGCGCCTCTCTTCTCTTTTCCCCATGCTGGCTAGATGGCGGAGAAAAACGGCCCTCTCTTTTTTCTCCACCCGCTCAAAAACGCTATTCTTCTCGTGCTCGTGCTCGTGCTCGTGCTCGTGCTCGTGCTCGAATGACGCCGCAAAGCAAGGGTCGATTTGAACGATGGAGCTTTCGGTTCGAATCGCTACGCTTTGATCCGTTTGAACGGCCGCCGTGGGGAGTCGTGCTCGTGCTCAGCGCAGCGGTGCTCGTGCTCGTGCTCGAATGACGCCGCAAAG